>Ga0209472_1000182_pt1 | contig 38300 bp, 26 predicted proteins | sample GraSoiAngelo_130_FD_185887 | JGI IMG/M metagenome (GOLD analysis project Ga0209472, IMG submission 185887) | Grasslands soil microbial communities from the Angelo Coastal Reserve, California, USA - 14_0929_02_20cm (SPAdes) (version 2) | ecosystem: Environmental > Terrestrial > Soil > Grasslands ... | reverse complement strand
TGATCAAGCGGTACGTCTTGAACGAATACGATGACCGGTACATCGTGACCCTCGGCGCGAAAGTGTCCAAGAAGGAACTCACCTTGAACCCGAAGGGCGGCGACCCCGTCCAGATGGACATGACGATCTGGGACATCATGGGTTCCAAGGGGTTCAGAGAACTCCTGCGAGAGGCGTACTTCCACGGGGCCCAGGGCATCTTGGCGGTCGCCGACATCACCCGATACGACACCCTCGAGGATCTGGATTCCTGGGTCGAGTCCGTCTTCCGGACGGTTGGCGAGATTCCCGTGACGTTCGCGGTGAACAAGGCGGACCTGAAGGACCAGGCGGCGTTCGGCGAGGAGCAGGTGAAGCAGGCCACCGAGGCCTTCGAGGCGCCGTACTTCTATAGTTCCGCGAAGACGGGGGACAGCGTCGAACTCCTCTTCCGCACGCTCGGCGAGAGGATCGCCAAGACGGCCTCGAAGTCGGAGGCCTGACCCGCGGCCCGCGACCGAGTCCCTGCTGACACTCAGACCAAGGTCACATCGACCGTTTCGACGCTTCCGACTCCGGGCAGGGCCGCCAGGGCCTGCTCCAGCCGATCGGAGCCGCCTTCCGAGTCGCTGATGATGGTCATCGCGACGATTGCCTTCAGCCCGAAAGCGACCGGTTGGACCTGTAGATCCCGGAGAGCCGGACCGAGGGCCTTGCGGACTTTCGTCTGGAGGGCTTCGACGTCTGCCTCCGCGTCATCGGGAAGAATCCGGAAGGTCACGGCCACGGAGCCCAATCGTGGCACCTCAGGGACCGGTGAACGAGCACGTCGGGCAGCGGTAGGCAACCGATTGGTCGCGGCATCGAGCACACCGGCCGATGCGCGCCTTTCCGCAGCTCGGACACAGGAAGAGAGTCGTCCCCTTGCCCGACAGGACCGCCCCACAGGAGGTGCAGCGCGCCTCCGACCGGATCACGGACGCAGGGAGGAAGACGCTCTATAAAACATTGCGCCCGTTCCCGATTTCCATAATTCGGATGGAATAATTATACGGCCCCGGAGGGGCGGGATGGGGCCAGGGCCTCCTTCTACCGGAAACTTTATTACGAGCCCCCGATTCGCAGAGGGGTCGCATGTCGCCGCCGCTAGCCGGAGGGCCCGTAGCTCAGCTAGGTAGGATGGCGAACAAACCGTCCCTAGAAAGAGCATCCGGCTTTTAGCCGCTCGTCGTCACCGAAGAGCGGAAAGAAACCGGGTGGTCCGGGGTTCGAACGGGCCCTGCGGACCGCGCGGAGGCCCCGAAAGTCCCCGCGGGCCCGTACGGCTTGCGCGCTGTGACATGCCAGGTGGAACACGGTCGGACGCCCAGGGAGGCCCCCCCTTGAGGTTTAACGTATTGGAGCACCAGTTGGTCCCAGAGCATCGGCTCGTCTCGGAGGAAGACGCGGATCGGGTCCTGAAGGCCCTCAAGATCACGCGGGATCAGTTGCCGAAGATCCGGAAGAGCGATCCCGTCATTCAGGTGCTCGAGAAGATCGAGGGTCCGATCGAGGAGGGACGGATCATCCGCGTGACGCGGGTGAGCGGGACGGCCGGGGTGTCCGAGGCATATCGGCTCGTAATTGGGAGGTAAGAACATGCGGGAACTCATTGACGCGTTTTTCCGAGAGCGTTCGATCGTCAACCATCACATCGCGTCCTTCAACGACTTTCTCCCGACGATCGACAATCCGAACTCGCGGATGCAGAGGATCGTCGACAATCTGAGGTCCTCACCGGAGGACGAGCGCCGCGGGATTATCAAACTCGACGAAGATCGGACGGAAGGCGATGTGATCGAGATCCGCATCGGTCGGAAGCGGGACGATCGGGGCCGGATCGATCTGGAGGCCAAGCCGACGATCACCCTGGGCCTGCCGGTCGTCAAAGAAGCGAACGGGGCCACGCATCCCCTGAACCCGATGGAGTCGCGGCTCCGGAATCTGAACTACACCGCGCCGATCTACCTGGACTTCACCGTCATCGAGAACGGCATCGAGCGGGAGCCGGAACGGGTTCACATCGGGAACTTCCCGATCATGGTGAAGTCGAAGCGGTGCCTCCTCTACAAGGAGAACATGGAGACCGAGGGGGAGCTGACGATCGACGAGTACCGCCGCAAGCTGATCGAGGACACCCAGGAGGATCCGTTCGATCCGGGCGGCTATTTCATCATCGGAGGGACGGAGCGGGCCCTGATTTCCCTCGAGGACCTCGCGCCGAACCGCGTGCTGGTCGAGTTCAACGAGCGGTACGGCCGCAAGGTCGAGGTCGCCAAGGTATTCTCGCAGAAGGAAGGGTACCGGGCCCTCACCCTCATGGAGAAGAAGAAGGACGGCCAGCTCATCGTGAGCGTCCCGACCGCGTCGGGCCAGATCCCGCTGATCATCCTGATGAAGTCCCTCGGCATGGAGAAGGACGAGGACATTTACAACGCGGTCGTCTCCACGCCGGAGATGGCGAACATCATCTACGCGAACATCGAGGAGTGCCAGAACAAGAAGGTCTACCCGCCGAACGGGATCTTCACGCGGGACGATGCGATTAGCTACCTGGAGAAGAAGTTCGCGACGGGGCAGGCGAAGGAGTACCGGATCAAGAAGGTCGAATCGATCCTGGACCGGTCCCTGCTGCCGCACCTCGGCGACACGCGGGAGGACCGGATCAAGAAGGCGATCTTCCTCGGCCGCGTCGCTCGGACGGTCCTCGAGTTGTCCTTGGGCATGCGCCGCGAGGACGACAAAGACCACTACGCGAACAAGCGGCTCAAACTCGCCGGCGACCTCATGGAGGACCTGTTCCGGGTCGCGTTCGCGAACCTCGTGAAGGACCTCAAGTATCAACTCGAGCGGTCCTACGCCCGACGCCGGGAGTTGAAGATTTCCTCGGCGATTCGTCCGGACCTGCTCACGCAGCGGTTGCTCCATGCCCTCGCGACCGGCAACTGGGTCGGCGGTCGCGCCGGGGTCTCCCAGCTCCTCGACCGCACATCGAACATGAGCGCCCTGAGCCACCTTCGCCGGGTCACCTCGCCGCTCACGCGGTCCCAGCCTCACTTCGAGGCCCGAGACCTCCATCCGACCCAGTGGGGCCGGCTCTGCCCCAACGAGACGCCGGAAGGGCAGAATTGCGGCCTGGTCAAGAATTGCGCCCTCGTGATCGACGTTTCCGAAGGTTTCCCGGAGGAGGAAGTCAAACTCCTCCTCGCGGACCTCGGGACGAAACAGGTGAAGGGGCAGCAGACTCAGCTCACGCGGGTCTACGTCAACGGAGACCTCGTCGGCCTCCATGAAGACCCGAAGCTCCTCGTCAGCGAGATCCGCGAGCGGCGGCGGTCGGGGCTCCTCAGCCACGAAGTCAACGTCCGCCTCGACGAGAACATGGGCGAGATCATCATCAACTGCGACGAGGGCCGCATCCGGAGGCCCCTGCTGGTCGTCAAGGAAGGCCACCTCGTCTTCTCCCGGAAACACGTCGACGAGCTCAAGATGGGCCGCCTCCGGTTTTCCGACCTCGTCCGGAACGGGGTCGTGGAGTGGATCGACGCGGAGGAGGAAGAGGACACCTTCATCGCCCTGTATCCGTACGACGTCCCCAGCCGCTGCAAGGAGTGCAAGCATCCCCTCAGCCGGAACGACGTCACCTGGGTGAACATGGGCAGCCGGGACGAGGAAGCGGAACTCGAGTGCGCCCATTGCCACAAAACGTTCCGCGTGAAATCAATGATCACGAAAGACCACACGCATATCGAGGTCGACCCGATGGTGATCCTGGGCGTCGCCTCCGGCGTCGTGCCGTATCCGGAGCACAACTCGTCCCCGCGGGTCACGATGGGCGCGGGCATGGCGAAGCAGTCCCTGGGCCTGGGCTCGAGCAACTACCGGCTCCGGCCGGACACCCGCAGCCATCTGCTCCACTATCCGGAGCAGCCGCTCGTGCAGACCGACTCGATGAAGCACGTGTCCTTCAACGAGCGGCCCGCGGGCCAGAACTTCGTGGTCGCGGTGATGTCGTATCACGGGTACAACATGGAGGACGCGATCGTGATGAACCGGGCCTCCATCGACCGCGGCCTGGGACGATCGTCCTTCATGCGGACGTACCGGGCCGAGGAACGTCGGTATCCGGGCGGCCAGGAGGACCATTTCGAGATCCCCTCGCCGGATGTCCGCGGGGCCCGGGCCGACCTCTCCTATGCGAACCTCACGCCGGACGACGGGCTCATCTCGCCGGAGGTGTTGGTGAACGGCGGCGACGTCCTGATCGGGAAGACGAGCCCGCCCCGATTCCTCGAGGAGGAGACGGACTTCCTGACGCCCCAGAAGCGACGCGAGACCTCCGTCACGGTGCGCCACGGCGAGTACGGCTGGGTCGACTCCGTCATGCTCACGGAAAGCGAGAACGGTTCGAAGCTCGCGAAGGTCAAGGTGCGCGACCTGCGGGTGCCCGAGCTGGGTGACAAGTTCGCCTCGAGGCACGGGCAGAAGGGCGTCATCGGGCTCATCGCCCCGCAGGAAGACATGCCATTCACGGCCCAGGGGATCATCCCGGACCTGATCATCAACCCGCACGCGATCCCGTCTCGGATGACGGTCGCCCACGTCCTCGAGCAGATCGGTGGCAAGGTCGGCTCCCTCGAAGGGCGGTTCATCGACGGCACGCCGTTCAGCGGCGAACGCGAGGACGCCATGCGGAAGGCCCTCGAGGACAACGGGTTCCGATCGAACGGGAAGGAGATCCTATACGACGGCCGCACCGGCCGGATGATCCCCGCGGAGATCTTCGTCGGCGTCATCTACTACCAGAAACTCCACCACATGGTCTCCGGCAAGTTGCACGTGCGGTCCCGCGGGCCCGTGCAGATCCTCACGCGGCAACCGACGGAAGGTCGGTCCCGACAGGGCGGCCTTCGGTTCGGCGAGATGGAACGGGACTGCCTGATCGGCCACGGGGCCTCGATGGTGATCAAGGACCGCCTGCTCGACGAGTCCGACGGCACGATCCAGTACGTGTGCGGCAACCAGGACTGCGGCCACTTTGCGATCAAGGACCGCAAAGGGAACCTGCGCTGTCCCGTCTGCGAGAACACGTCGAAGATCTACCCGGTCCAGACCTCGTACGCGTTCAAGTTGCTGCTCGACGAACTCCTGTCCTTGGGCGTCGTCATGCGGCTTCAGCTGGAGGACATGCGATGATGGGCTCGATGCGTGGGGTCACGAAGCGGATTCAGTCGATCAAGTTCGCCCTCCTCAGCCCGGATGAGATCCGGCGGATGTCCGCGACGAAGATCATCACGGCGGACACATACGACGACGACGGCTTCCCGATCGACATGGGCCTCATGGACTCCCACCTGGGGGTCATCGAGCCGGGGTTGCGGTGCAAGACGTGCGGTGGCAAGGTCGACGACTGCCCCGGCCACTTCGGCCACATCGACCTCGCGATGCCGGTGATCCATGTCGGATATGTGAAGGACATCAAGAAGCTCCTCCAAGCGACGTGCCGCAAGTGCGGGCGTCTGCTCCTCACGCGCCAACAGGCCCAGGAGTACATGGCCGAGATGGAGCAGGTCGAGGAACTCGGCGGCGATGTGACCGAGGTCGGCTTCGTCACGAAGGAGACCGCGCGGGAGGCGCAGAAGCGGCAGCGATGCCCTCACTGCGGCGAAGAGCAAGGCAAGATCACGCTCGACAAGCCGACGACCTTCCGAGAGGACGGGCACAAGCTGACGCCGAAGGAAGTCCGCGAGCGACTCGAGCGGATCCCGAACGAGGACCTCCGCGTCCTCGGCATGAACCCGGAGGTCGCGCGGCCCGAGTGGATGGTCCTGACCGCCCTCCTCGTTCCGCCCGTGACGGTGCGTCCGTCCATCACCTTGGAGAGCGGGGACCGATCGGAGGATGACCTGACCCACAAACTCGTCGATGTCCTGCGGATCAACCAGCGATTGCGGGAAAACCGGGATGCCGGCGCCCCTCAGCTCATCGTCGAAGACCTGTGGGAGCTCCTCCAATACCACGTGACGACGTACTTCGACAACCAGACCTCGGGGATCCCGCCGGCGCGGCATCGCTCGGGTCGACCCCTGAAGACCCTCGTCCAGCGGCTGAAGGGCAAGGAGGGCCGCTTCCGCTCGAACCTCTCCGGGAAACGGGTGAATTTCAGCGCCCGGACCGTGATTTCACCGGATCCGATCCTTTCGATCAACGAAGTTGGGGTGCCGGTCGAGGCCGCCCGCGAGCTGACGGTCCCGGTGCACGTCCAATCGTACAATCAAGAGATCGTGAAGCAGTGGGTCAAGCGGGGTCCGACGCCGCTGGGCTTGCTCGGAGAGTACGCGCCCGGCGTGAACTATGTCATCCGGCCCGATGGACGACGGATCCGGGTGACGGAGAAGAACGCGGAGGTCGTCTCGGAAGCCGTCGAGGTCGGCTACACGGTCGAGCGGCAGCTCGTCGACGGGGACATCGTCCTCTTCAATCGGCAACCGTCGCTCCATCGGATGTCGATGATGGGCCACGAGGTCCGCGTGATGCCCCACAAGACCTTCCGCTTCAACCTCGCGGTGTGTCCGCCGTACAACGCGGACTTCGACGGCGATGAGATGAATCTCCACGTCCTCCAGAGCGAGGAGGCGCGCGCGGAGGCCCGGGTCCTCATGCGGGTCCAGGAGCACATCCTGTCCCCGCGGTTCGGCGGGCCCGTGATCGGGGGGATCCACGACCACATCACGGGGTCGTTCCTCCTCACGCACAAGGAGAGCAAGTTCACCCGCGAGGAGGTCACCTTCATCCTCAGCAAGATCGACATCCGGGACCTTCCCCCGCCGGACGTCAAGAAGGGCGGCAAGGAGTTCTGGTCTGGGAAGGCCTTGTTCTCCGCGATCCTGCCGAAGAACTTGAGCATGACGTTCAAGTCGTCGATCGCTCCGAAGGGCGACATCGGCCTCAAGGAGCTCAAGGAGGAGGATTCCCTCGTCGTGATCAAGGACGGTGTGATTGAGTCGGGCACGATCGATGAGAACGCGGTCGGGGCGTTCAAGGGGAAGATCCTCGACAAGCTCGCCCGGGACTACGGCCCGGACGCGGCGCGGGTCTTCATCGACAAGGCCACGAAGATGGCGATCGGCGCGATCATGATCCGTGGCTTCACGACGGGGATTGACGACGAGGACATCCCGGAGGAGGCGAAGAAGCAGATCGCGGATTCCCTGAAGACCGCCATCGAGAAGGTCGAGGGCCTCGTCGAATCGTACAAGCGAGGCGAGCTCGAGCAGATGCCGGGTCGGTCCCTCGAGGAGACGCTCGAGGTCGAGGCGATGAAGATCCTCGGCCGGGCGCGAGACCTCGCGGGACAGGTCGCGGGCAAACACCTCGGGATCGAGAACAGCGCGGTGATCATGGCGCGCTCCGGGGCGCGCGGCTCGATGCTGAACCTCTCCCAGATGGCGGGATCGATCGGCCAGCAGGCGGTCCGCGGGGAGCGGCTCAGCCGCGGCTATTGGAACCGCACCCTCCCGCACTTCAAGAAAGGAGACCTCGGAGCGGAGGCGAAGGGCTTCGTCAAATCGTCGTACAAGAGCGGCCTCCATCCGACGGAATACTTTTTCCATGCGATGGGCGGCCGGGAAGGCCTGGTCGATACCGCTGTGCGGACGTCCCGCTCGGGCTACATGCAGCGACGGTTGATCAACGCCCTCGAAGACCTGAAGGTCAAGGAGGACGGGACCGTCCGGAACACCGCGGATACGATCATCCAGTTCAAGTTCGGTGAGGACGGAGTCGATCCGTCTCGGAGCGTGCAAGGCCGCGCGGTCGACATCGACGACATCCTGCAGGAGGTCCTCGGCGAAGAGCCGTCGTGGAAGGAGCGCCTGCGGGAGCAAGAGATGGCCTCGTACGGGCTCACGGAGAAGGACATGTACGTCGAGATCTCCGAGGAAGAGGTCGAGGTCGAAGAGGAAGAGCCTCCGTCGGAGGAGTGAGCATGGCCCGCACCACCACGATCCAAGCGCTCCGCAACCGCGGGCTTTCGAAGAAGACCGCCACGATCCTGGCCGACGCCGGCTTCACCCTCGAGAAGCTCGCGTCTTCGAAGGTCGATCGACTCGCGAAGTTCATCCCGAAGAAAGAGGCCGAGAAGGTCCTCAAGAAGTTGGGGGCCGCGCCGGTCGAGGCAAAGCCCGCCCCGAAGAAGGAGAAGGCGAAGCCGGCCGCGAAAGGGCGCAGGCCGGCCTCGAAGGCCGCCGAAGCCGAACCGGAGGCGCCCCTGACGATCCCGACCAAGGCGCCGCCGCTCACCGGCGGCGAACAAGAGATCATGGACGGCCTGAAGGAGATTGGCCGATGGCTCCCGCGGTACGTCGTCGGCGAGCTCGCGAAGAAAATCCATGGCCTGAAGCTCAGCAAGAAGCGCCTCCACGAGGTCCTCACGAAGATCAGCGAGAAGTTCGATCTCCATGCGATCGACGCGAATGAGTCCGCGGGAATCGTATCCGCGCAGTCGATCGGCGAACCCGGGACCCAAATGACGATGCGGACGTTCCACTACGCGGGGGTGGCCGAGATGAACGTCACGCTGGGCCTCCCGCGGCTCATCGAGATCGTCGACGCGCGCCGCGTCCCCTCGACGCCGATCATGGAGCTGTACGTCAAGTCCGGGCACACGGACCTCGAGAAGATGCGGAAGATCGCGACCGAGATCGAGATGACCTCCCTGGAGGACATCGCCTCGATCGAGACGGACCTCGTGAACATGCGCGTCCTCGCGTACCCGGACGACCACCGGATGCGATCCCGAGGGGTCACCTGGCCGGAGCTCGAGGAGAAGATGAAGAAGTACGGCGAGGTCCAAGAGGTGAAGCGCCAGGTCGGGAACGTGGAGAAGCGCGCCCGCGCCCTCGTCGTCGAGGCCGGCGAACCGTCGTTCAAGAAGCTCCAGCGCCTCGTCGAACAGGTCCGCACGATGAAGATCAAAGGGATCGATGGGATCTCTCGAGCCATCATCAAGAAGCGCGGTGAGGGATATGTCATCTACACGGAGGGATCGAATCTCTCCAAGATCCTCGAACTGCCGTACGTGGACGCCTCCCGGACGTCGACGAACTCGATCCAGGAAATCTACGAGGTCCTCGGGATCGAGGCGGCGCGAAACGCGATCGTGAACGAGGCCTACAACACGCTCCAGGAACAAGGGCTCACGGTCGACATCCGGCACATCATGCTCGTGTCGGACATGATGACGAACGACGGCGACGTGAAGGCGATCGGCCGACACGGCATCTCGGGCCGCAAGTCCTCCGTCTTGGCCCGCGCCGCGTTCGAGATCACCGCGCACCACCTGCTCCGAGCGGCAATTACCGGCGAAGTCGACTACCTGGATGGCGTCGCCGAGAACGTCATCGTAGGCCAGCCGGTCACCCTTGGAACGGGCGCGGTGAACCTCATCTACCAGCCGCCCGCCGGGCTGCCGAAGCCAGCCGCGGTCGCGAAGCCGAAGCCCGCGCCGGTGCCGGCGCCGGTTCCGCCATTGCCGGCCGCCGCGCCAGCGGAAGCGGCGGAGCCCGAGGAACGGATCGAAGAGGTCGCCCCGTGATCGATGTCTCCCGCGCCCTGCGCGTGGCGACCGACACCGGCGAGGTGCGGTTCGGGCTCCGGGAGGTCCGCCGCGCGGCGAAGGCGAAGAGCGCCAAGATCGTCGTCCTCGCTTCGAATTGCCCGCCCGAGGCGGCCCGAGCCCTCGGGGACATCCGGACCTTGCGGTTCCCCGGCACGAACGTCGACCTGGGCGCCGCCTGCGGCGTGCCCTTTTCGGTCGCCGCCGTCGCGGTCCTCAGCCCCGGAGAATCCAACATCCTCAGCGCCTGAGTCCCATGGCCGAGATTGTCTTTGACGAGCAGACGATCAAGTACGTCGCGCTTTTCCAGGACCTGACCCGGACGACCGTGATCGATTGCGTCGACGCCAGCGACAAGCTGATCTTCGTCGTCAAGGAGGGGGACATCGGCAAGGCGATCGGGAAGAAGGGCGAGAACATCGCGAAGCTGAAGCGGCTCATGAACCGGGACATCCATGTCGTCGAATATTCGGATCAGCCGGACCAGTTCGTCGCGAACGTGTTCCGGAACTTCGACGTGAAGGGCGTCCTGATCGAGCACCGCGGGGACGTCGTGCACGCGACCGTGACGGTCGAGGCGACGAAGAAGGGGCGGGCGATTGGCAAGGAAGGCCGGAACCTGCGCGTCTCGCGGGATCTCATCGCCCGACACCATCCGATCCAGAGCGTCAGCGTGGCGTGACGTCCTGGGCCGTTTCCCGCGCCGATTCGCAAACTTGACGTAGCGGTCCCGCTTCGTCGCGCTCCACCATCGAGCCACCGGACCCCGGTCAGCGAGTGCGGCCGATCCGCAGGAGGCGTTCGAATCAAGTACAAGTGGACGGTCCTCACCGTGACGACGGTCGGGGTGCTGATGGCCGGGCTCGATTCCCGCATCGTGATCGTCGGGCTGCCGCAGGTGGCCGCGAGCCTCCATGCGGACGCGGAACAGGCGATCTGGATCACCCAGGCCTACGTCCTCGGGAGCACCGTCGCCCTCCTGCTCGTCGGCCGAATCTCGGACATCGTCGGTCGGGTGAAGCTGTACACGAGCGGGTTCGGGGTGTTCACGTTGGGCTCCCTCCTCACGAGCCTCGCGGTGAATCCCGCCCAGGTCATCGCCTTCCGGGCGATTCAGGGACTCGGTTCCGCGATCCTCTTCACGAACAGCGCGGCGATGATCGTCGATGCCACCCCCGCCGACGAGCTCGGCCTTTCCCTGGGGATCAACCAGGTCGCCTTCCGGATGGGATCGATGGCCGGCCTGACGGTCAGCGGCATCATCCTCTCCGTCCTCGACTGGCGGGCCCTGTTCTACGTGAACGTGCCGATCGGCGTCTTCGGCACGGCCTGGGCCCACTTCCGTCTTCGTGAAGTCGCGAAGCTGGAGCGGGGAGCCCCGATTGACTGGGGCGGTTTCGCGGCCTTCACCATATTCATCTTCTTCCTCCTAATCGCGCTCACGCTCGCGGCCTACGGCGTCGGCGAAGTGACCACGGTCGCGGTCCTGCTGGTCGTCTCCATCTTGGCGCTCGTCGCGTTCGTCGTCGTCGAGCGACGTCAGGAGCATCCGCTCCTCGACCTGAAGCTCCTGCGCATCCGCGAGTTCACGGGGGGCGTCGTGGCCCAGCTCCTCAACGCGGTGGCCTTCGGCGCCGTCCTGCTCCTGCTGAGCCTGTACTTTCAGCTCGTCCTCCGCAAGTCGCCGTTGGAGGCAGGGCTCTTGATCATCCCGATGGACATCGCGACCTTGGCGGCCGGTCCGTTGAGCGGCCTGCTCTCCGACAAATACGGGCATCTGCCCTTCACCACCGCCGGCCTGGCGACGATCAGCCTCTCGCTCGTGTTGTTCGCGACGACGGATGCCTCGACGCCGTATTCCGTGTTCGTCGCCTACCTAATCCTGTTCGGCGCCGGCCTCGGATTCTTCGCTTCGCCAAACATCAGCTCAATCATGGGATCCGTGCCCCCGGAGCGCCGCGGGATCGCGTCCGGCTTTCGAGCGACGTTCTTCAACGTCGGATATACGATCAGCCTGAACCTGGCGATCCTGATCACGACCTTCACGATCCCGTACGCGCTCGTGACCCAGGTCATCGGGTCCGGAGGGATCGGGATCTCGGAGGCCGACCGGATCCTGTTCGCCCAGGGCCTCAAGACGACGTACCTGTCCCTCGCGGGGCTGAACACGCTCGCGATCCTTCCGTCGATGCTCCGGGGACGCCGTGCGAACGCCCGAGAGCCAAAGGCGTCTCCTACGCCGGAGACTTAGAATTCGAAACCTCGGATGGGCCTGCCCGCGCGGACGGTCGGAACCCGGATCCGTAGGGAGGCAAACGGACATGAGCACGCTCCTCGTTCCCGGGAGGGGAGTGCATTTGGGGCGTGGGACGGCGGTCGCCGTGTGCGGGGTTTCGGTGTCGGTCTTCGGGCTGATCTTGACCCAGTTGGTGGGCCTAGCCGGATTCGGGGTGCTCGTTGGACTTGCGGGCGTCGGCCTCAGCTTTGTTGGAGCCGTCATCGAAGCGGACCGCGAACGCTTTGCCATCGCCCGTTGATGGAGTCCGATCATTCCAGAGTTCCCGACGGCCAGGACGGATCGGCGCAACGGTTAATATCGTCCGGGCCGTTTCGTGGCCGCCTGCGGTTGCGGGTGAAGGGATTCCCCCTCGATGTCCCTCCCGGTCAGGGAGCCCCATCCTTCCACGGATGTGTCCCTCTCCTTGCAGTTCGACGAAGCCGATGCGGACCTGCTCGCCCGCGCCTTCCGCACGCCGGGGGACGGACCGCGGGCGTGGCATCTGAACTGCGAGGCGCATCGCCTCTCCCTCGTCCACGGATTCGACCGGCTCCTCGCCTGGCCGTCCCTCCATGGCGTCGCCCGTTATCCGCACCAAGAGCGGACGTGCCTGCGCGTCCTGCAGGAGATGCGAGGCCGAGCGATCCTCGCCGACGAAGTGGGCCTCGGGAAGACGATCGAGGCGGGTCTCGTCCTGAAGGAATATGCGATCCGCGGCCTGGTCCGGCGCGCGCTGATTCTTACGCCGGCCTCGCTCACGGGACAATGGCGGGAGGAGATGGAATCCAAATTCGACCTTCCGTTCGCGGTGCTGCGATCCCTCGGCGACTGGGAAGACCGACCCTACCTGATCGCGTCCATCGACCTGGCGAAGCGCGGTCCTCATCGGTCGGCCGCCCAGTCGCGACCGTGGGATCTCGTCATCGTGGACGAGGCCCATCGGCTGAAGAACCGCCTCAGCGTGAATTGGCGGTTCGTCGCAGGCCTCTCGAAGAAATACATGCTCCTGCTCACCGCGACCCCGGTCCAGAACGACATGGAGGAGTTGTTCAACCTCGTCAGTGTGCTGAAGCCGGGAGCCCTCCGGACCTACGAAGGCTTCATCGACCGATATGTCGGGAGCCGGGATCGCAGGGTCCCCGCGAACGTGCCCGAGCTGCGGGATCGCCTGCGCGACGTCATGATCCGCCACCGACGGGGGATCGCGTTCACCCTGCCTCCCCGCCGCGTGCATAGCCTCCCCGTGCGGTTGAGCCCCGCCGAGCGACGCCTCTACGACGACGTGACCGATTTCGTCCGCGATGCGTATTGGTCCGCCTCCGGACGAATGTCGTGGGCGGCGCGGCTCACCCTCGTCGTCCTCCAGCGGGAGATCGGGAGCAGCACCTTCGCCGCCGCGGAGACGTTGCGGCGGTTGGCCCAGAGCCCCCTCTTCGGACCACGGGAGCGGGACCAACTCGAAGCGTTGCAGAGGGATGCCGGGGCGATCCAACGGAACGTGAAGGCCACGCGGCTGGTCGAGTTCCTCCGCTCCACGGACGAAAAGGCCCTCGTGTTCACCCAGTACCTCCGGACGTTGCAGCATCTGCAGCGCGTCCTCGAGGCCGAGGGCCATCGCGTCGCGCTCTACCACGGCGGCCTCCCGCCTGCGGCGAAAGATGGCGCGGTGCGGTCGTTCCAGGGGGACCGACAGGTGTTCCTGAGCACGGAGGCCGGCGGCGAGGGCCGGAACCTGCAGTTCGCGCGGACGGTCGTGAACTACGATCTCCCGTGGAATCCCCTGCGCATCGAACAACGGATCGGGCGGGTGCACCGCCTCGGCCAGGAGCGCGAGGTCCACGTCGTGAACCTGTGGGCGCGGGAGACCGTGGAGGCCTATCTGATGGAACTCCTCGACCGCAAGATCCACATGTTCGAGCTCGTCGTCGGCGAGCTCGACCTCATCCTGGGCAACCTCGCCGAGCGACGGTCCTTCGAAGACATGATGATGGAGATCTGGGCGCTGCGCGAGGCGGAGGAGCGGCGGGCGGCCCTGCATCGCCTCGGCGAGGCGCTCGTCCGGGCCCGCACGGAATACGATCGGATGCAGGAAAGGAACGAGGAGGCCTTGCGACCGGTGAGCGAGGAGGTCGCCGCGTGAGCGACTCCCCCTCCTGGAGGTCCTTCGTAGTGGATGCCCTTCGGGAGGCCGGGGCGAGCGTCTCCGAGTCGGATTCCCTCCTGTGGGTCCAAGTCCCCGAACCGGTCCGGGAGCGTCTCGACGGCCCCGCGCGGTTCGCGATGACCTTTGACCCGGAGCGGGTACGGCAGTTCGACGCGGAGCTCATCGCCCCCGGGAGCTACCTGCTCGAGAAGATCCTCTCCCTCGCGATGAGCCGTGGTCGCTGGGACGTCGCGCGGTTCGAGTCCCCGCAGGCCAGGTGGGTCGAGGAGGCTCTGGCCGGCGCCGGCCTCGCTCCGCAGGCCGGCCTCAAAGCCGAGGTCCTCGGGATGGAGGATCAACTCTTGTTCTTGTTTTCCTTCCGGACGAGCCTTGTCGCAGACGAGAAACGGGAGGAGTTCCACATGGTTGCCGTCGCCCCATCGATCGGCGCGGCCTGGCGGCACGATTCGGGAGACTCGGAAGCCGGACTCACTCCCGCGCCCGATCTGGCGCCGCCGGATCTCGGTCCCGCCTACGGTCTCGCGACCGGGATCTTGCGAGACACGACTCGAGAATCCGTCGACCGGTTCCGCGCCACGAACCTGCAGCTCCTGGAGGAAGAGGTCCGTCGCATCTTCGGCTACTTCGATCAGACGACGGCGGAGATCCGCGCCGCGGACCCAGGAGGTTCCGAGGATCTCCTTCGCGCGATCCGGGCGGAGCGGGATCGACGTCTCACGGAGACCCTCGAACGATTCGATCCGAGGGCGAAAGCGACCCTCTGTGCGATCCGCGCGATCGTCGCGCCGATGGCCCGGGTCCGGCTGCGATTCCCGAACCGGACCTTTACCGACGTGACCGTGGACGCCTGGTCGCGTCACCTGAACGGCCTGACGTGTGACCTTTGCGGAGGCACGGAAGGCCCTTGGAGTCTGCACCATCGCGGCGTGCGATGCGGACGATGCCCGCCTACGCGAGCCGAGTCCGCTCCACCTCGAGGCCGTCCGCGGTCGGATACTCCTCGACGAGGAACGCGGGCCTCCCGAGGATCGGGGCGAGCTCCTGCAAGATCCACGGCGCGACCTCGAGGCGCTTCCGCGCGTCGTCGACGCCCATGAGGTCCTTCGGCACCCGATGGCGGACCTCGAGATCGCGCATCAGCGGTTCCAGATCGGCTCCCTCGAGGATCCCCTTCACGAGGGTCCCGTCCTCCGTCACGACGTCCCAGGGCCGCGCGACATTCTCCGCGCGCCGCTTGATCCGCGACCGGAGCTGCCAACCGTCCTTGTAGCCGCTCGTGCAGTAATGGACCGTCGTCTTCCAGCGTCGCTCGAGGATCCGCAGCGCGACGGGGTCCGCCCCCTTGACGCCGTAGGAGAGCTCGTGCTTCATCTCGTATCCGTGGACCTTCATCCGCGGGAAGTTCGCCTCGGAGAACTCCATCTCGTTCAGGTTCACGAAGGCCAGGCCCTCGGCCCCCGCCCACTCGATGAGGGCCACGAGGTCCGCCTCCCGCTCCGGGATCAGGGGGACCTCGATGCCGACCGTCAGGCCGAGGGAGCGGGCGAGACGGGATGCGGGGACGAAGGCGCTCGCCGCGGCCCGGGACCAGAGGCCCGGAGGCACGTGGAAGCGGATCTCGTCGAGGCCGGCGTCCGCCAGGGCGCGGATCTTGTCCTCGTCCGTCGACATCGTGTACAGGTGCGTGTGGAAGTCCGGCCCGAACTCCTCCTTCAGGAGGCGGATGTAGCGGCACGTCCGTTCGACCGCGTCAAGCGGGTCTCCGCCCGTGATCCCGGCGCCCGTCGCGCGGATCGCATGGGCCTCGTCCAAGACGTCTTCGTCCCGCAGGACGCGCTTCTCGTCCGCGAAGACGACGTCCTTGTACATCTTCTCGTCGGAGACGGGGCAGTAGAAGCAGTGGAAGGAACAGAGGCCCGTGACGAAGAGGACCATCTTGGACCCGTCCGTGCACTGGCGGCAGCCGACCGACAGGCGGCCGCGGGCGAATCCGCCGAAGGGTCGTTCCTCGAGGCGCACGCGGCGTCGAAGGGCCGTCGGGGGATAAAGATTCCCTGGGCCGAGCGGGGCCCGGATCGGCCGACGCCCGCGATGCAACGTACCTCTAAGTGGAGGTATGCGCCGCGATAAGGCCCTCGATCCTCGCCCGCCGTCGGGCGAACTCTTGCTCCGCCCTCCGATGGTAGGCCGCCATCCGCCGCAGGAGTTCGGATCGGGCCCGGTCCGAATCGACGCGGCCGACGTAGTCCTCCCTCCTCCTCGACCGACCGTCGTCCCGTTCGTAGTGCCAGAAGTAGAAGTATCTCCGTCCGGCGAAGTCGCGCACCCGCGCGCCGCAACCGATTTCCATTTTCGTACCTCTAAGTAGAGGTATACTTTCCGTCCCCATCCCTCTATGTGGGGGAGGTGCGCGAAACAACTCGTCCCCACCCCGAAGTCCAAATCCAAGGACGGGATGCAAGCCTCGGCGCGGAGATCGAGGATGACCGAAGCGGTGATCGTTGGGGCCGTCCGGACGCCGATGGGCCGCCATCATGGCATTCTCAAGGACGTTCGACCCGACGACCTGGCCGCCGTGGTCGTCGGAGAGGTCGTGCGCCGCGCGGGCCTCGATCCTGCGCTCATCGAGGAAGTGTACCTCGGTTGCGCGAACCAGGCGGGCGAGGACAACCGGAACGTGGCGCGGATGGCCGCCCTCCTGGCCGGTTTCCCGGTCTCCGTGGCCGGCGTCACGTTCAACCGGCTTTGCGCCTCCGGCCTTGCCGCGATCAACGCCGCGGCCCGGGCGATCAAGGCGGACGAAGGCGAGGTGTTCGTCGCGGGCGGCGTCGAGGGCATGACGCGGGCGCCCTATGCGATCCCGAAGAATCTGGATGGCGGGATGGGGAACCTCACCGCGTGGGACACGACCCTCGGATGGCGGTTCCCGAATCCGCGGCTGAAAGCGCAGTACGGGAATGAGGCCATGGGCGAGACGGCGGAGAACCTCCGCGAAGGGAAGCCGACGTTCTCGCGGGAGGAACAGGATCGGTTTGCCTTGGAGAGCCATCGTCGCGCGATCGCCGCGATTGAGTCGGGGAAGTTCGCGGAGGAGATCGTCCCGGTGCCGCTGCCTTCGACGGCGGGGGAGGGGCGCACGGTCTCGAGGGACGAGCCTCCTCGGGCCGACACGTCCCTGGACGCGCTGGCGAAGCTCCGCCCGGCGTTCCGCGAGGGCGGGACCGTCACGGCCGGAAATGCGAGCGGCATCAACGACGGGGCCGCGGCCGTCCTCCTGATGAGCGATCGCAAGGCGCGGGAGCTCGGCCTCCCGTCGCTCGTGCGGATCGTCTCCTCCGCCGCGGCCGGGGTCGAGCCGCGGACGATGGGCCTCGGTCCGATCCCCGCGACCCGGAAGGCGCTCCAGCGGGCGGGCATCGGGATCGAGAAGGTCGGCCTGATCGAGTTGAACGAGGCCTTCGCCATTCAGTCTCTCATCGTCATGCGGGAACTCGGCTTCCGACCCGAGATCACGAACGTGAATGGCGGGGCGATCGCCCTGGGCCATCCCCTCGGATGTTCCGGCGCCCGGATCGTCTGCACCCTGGTCCACGAGATGCGCCGTCGCGCGCCAAGGGCCCCGCGACCATTCTACGGGCTCGTGACCCTGTGCGTCGGCGTCGGGCAAGGGGAGTCGACGGTCGTCGAATGGGCGGGCGGCTAGGGCCGGACTCACGGGGGATTCGCGGATCCGCCCTCGAACATCGTCTTGAGGGAATTCAGCGCCCGCTGCCAGATGCCGTTCCAGTCGCCGGGGACGGCGAAGGGGGAGCGGTGGATCAGATGGATGAAGGTCTGCGGGCCCTTCGGAGCGAGCTCGTAGATGACGCTCGTCTCCGTGCTCCCGCCTTCCTTCGGGATCGGCCACATGAAGGAGAGCTTGCTGGGGCCGTCGATCGCGGTGATCGTGCCCTCCACGCGCCCTTCGGGCAGCGTCCCTTCGTACCGCCCTCCATATTCCGGCTCGATCCGGACGTCCGAGGCCCACCACGCCGCGACCTTGTCGGGGGTCACGAGGGCCTCGAACACGAGGGGGAGGGGACCGGGGACCGTGATCTTCACGTCCGCGAGGATGACGGGGTGGGGCGTCGGCGCCGCGGGCTTCTTGACTGCCGGTTGTCCGGAGGCAGGGGCCGCCATGCCGCCGCTATTCGCGCCCGGGTAATAATGATGCCGGGACCCATTGTCAGAGCGGATTTTTGCACCGCGCGCAGACGAGGCGGCAATCCTGTTTGCATTCGAGGCATGTGCCGTGCAGGAACCGCTCGCGGACTGGCGCGTGATGGCAGTCGCTGACCGCCGTGACCATGTGCCCGCAGTAGTCGCACAGATGCTGGACCGGTTTCTTCCCCGCGACGTAGCGCTGATAGGCCATGAGGATCGCGAGGACGAGGACGAGGGCGCCGATGATCAGGGCGACCATCCAGCACTGGAGGCTCCCCTCGTTCTGGAAGGGGAGGTCGGCCCCGGGGGTGGGCACGCGCCCCGATGTCGCCTCCCTGCTCAAATAAATGATGGGCCGAGAGTCTTTCCCGCGTTAGAGGAAAGCCGAACGAAAACGACGGGCCTATGGTTCCCCCCGCCTCTGCGGACGCCGGTGGCACGATGATCTGGACGACCCGGACGATCGGGCTCCTCCTCACGATGGCGATGCTGACCGGCGGCGCGGTCTGGGGCGTCCATGCCCTCATCGCCTCCGCGGGCGGCGCCGGATCCGACTACGGGCTCGACACGAACGGGAACGGGAAATTCGAATGGCTCGTGGTCGAGGCCCAGGTCTCCCTTCCGAAGGCCGGGACGTGGGACGTCTCCGCGGACCTCTCGGGTTCGTCGCCTCCGGTGACCGGCCTGTGCGGGGGCGTCCCGGGGCCCCTTCCGATGCTGGAGACCCGAGGGTCGTACGGGCCCATTGCCTGGGCCTATGAGAGGTACTTCTTCGCGGCCGGCGAGCAGACGGTGCGGATGGCCTTCGCCGGGACCGATCTCGCTCGGGCCGGCATCGACGGCCCCTTCCGCGTCCATGCCTCCCTCTCCCTGGGCCTCCTCCCGCTCCCCTACGCCGGGCTGGGGAGGCCCGAGCCAATTCCATCCGGCGACTGGATTGAGTGGAACTACACGACGCGTGCGTACGAGGCTCGCGACTTCGAGGCCCCGGTCCGACCCGCATTCTTCACCGGCGGCCACGCCGATGCGGCGGTCGATGTGGACTCCGACGGCCTCGCGGATTTCCTGGAACTCACGGCGGACGTCCACGTGAACGCGGCGGGGCACTACACGCTGAGCGGATACCTCTCCGGGCCGTCGGGATCCGACGTCGTGCGGACGATCGCCTATGCGTCCCGTGATTTCGACTTGTCGACGGGAGACGCGAACGTCTTCTTGCGGTTCCGCGGAGACCAGATCCGCCAGGCCGGGGTGGACGGACCTTGGAACTTCACCGTCACCCTGTTCGGCCTCGAGCCGCCGGTCCTTGGAACGTTCCCTCCGGAATCCGGCGCGCTACGCCCCATTCCGTTCTACTATCCGGAGACGCTCTGTGGCACGACCGGCGTTTATCGGGCCACCGCGTTCGATGATATGGTCGAATTCCTGCGGTACACCGGACGCTTCGAGGAGACGACCCCGGACCGGGATGCGGACGGCAAGTTCGACGCCCTCGTCGTCCGAGCCGAAGTGGAGGTCTTCGTGGGCGCAGGGTTCGACCTGTCGGGGATTCTCCGCCCCGTGGGAGGCAGCGCCCAGGTCGCCCGGGCGACCGGTCCGATCTGGTTGCGGGACGGGACGCAATGGGTCGACTTCACGTTCCTCGGTCCAGAGATCCGCACGAGCGGCATGGACGGGCCGTACGAGGCGACGATGTCCCTCACGCCAGGGACCTGGGGAATCGATCCGACGACGACCTATCTGACGAAGGCCTATCACGCCGCGGACTTCGACGACGAGTCGATCGGAACCCGAGGATACTGGATCGCCAAGTTGTCGGCGACGTCGCAAGGATCCAGCCTTTCAATCGCGGGAGAGGTCGAGCGCGGCAACGACATGCTCGCGGTCGTCTTCGAGGACACGCTCACGGTGACCCTCGCCGATTCGGCCGGGAGCGCGGTCCGTACGTTCCAGACGAAGGTCGTACTCGCGAGCAGCGGGTCGAGCCAATCCTTCTCGTTCTCGGCCGACGGTCTCTCCTCGGGCACGTACACCGTGACCGCCGTGCTCGGGCCCGCGGATCGGCCCGTCGATGTGAGGACCGTCGTCGTCACGATCTGAGGTCGTGGCAAACCTCAAGGGCCGCGAAGCGGTCGGTCCGCCCCGTGGACGACGACCCGCGACAGGCCCTCGCGGAGCTCGGCATCCGGCCTCGCCGGTCGCTCGGCCAGCATTTCCTGATCGACCCGCGGGTGGCGACGAGGCAGATCTCCCACGCCCGGATTCGCCCGAGCGACGTCGTCCTGGAGATTGGACCGGGACTCGGAGTCCTGACACGACTTCTGGCGGAACGGGCGAAGCGCGTCATCGCGATCGAGTCGGACCGTCGGTTCGCCGCGTACCTTCGGCGGCGCCTGCCGCAGGTCGAGGTGATCCAGGGGGATGCCCTCCGGGTCGACTGGCCCCGGTTCGATGTGATGACCTCGAACCTGCCGTACCAGATTTCCTCGCCCCTCACGTTCCGGCTGCTCGACCACGCCTTCGACCGCGCAGTCCTCATGTACCAGTGGGAGTTCGCGCGCCGGATGCGAGCCTCCCCTGGGACCGCGGACTATTCGAGGCTCACGGTCGGCGTCTATCGGCGCGCGGCGTGCGAGATCCTCGAACGAGTGCCGCGGAACGCCTTCTATCCACAGCCCCGCGTCGATTCCGCGCTCGTCTCCCTCATCCCCCGACCGGCGCCGTTCCCCCTGGAGGACCCGGGGCGGTTCGACGCGGTCGTCGACTCCCTCTTCGCCCACCGACGCAAGACGGTCGAGAATGGGTTGCGGCTCGGATGGACGGCCTTCGCCCGATCCCGCGAGGAGCTCGAAGCCCTCCTCCCAAGCGTCCCGCACCGCACCCGCCGCGTCGGGGAACTGTCCCCCGAGGAGATCGCGCGGATCGCGGAGGCCATACCGATGGCGAAAGGTTAATGGGACCTCGCCCAATCGCTACCGTCCGCTTCGGTCGTGGGGGACCCGATGGTCCGGAAGAAGACTTCTTCTGAGTTGGAACAGGCGGAGATCAAACTCCAGAGCCTGATGGAGAAGAGGGACGCCCTGAACGCCGAGGCCCAGCAGGCCCGCCAGGAGCGGGACCTGGTCCACGAGAAGAAGCGCGAGGTCGGCGCCCGCCTCCGGCCGTTGAAGGACCGGCGCGCGTCGTTCGCCGCGGAGGCGCGGGCGCACCGGGAGAAGCGCGACGAATTGCAGGCCAAAGCGAAGGCCCTGATCGAGTTGAAGCGAAAACTCCGGGCCTCCGGTCCCACGGACGTCGGCGCGGAGCTGCGCGCGCTCACGAGGCGCGTCTCCCAGTTGGAGATGCGGCAGCAGACAGCGTCCCTCAGCCTGAGCAAGGAGAACGAGCTGATCGACGAACTCAAGGCGTCGATGAAGCGCCTCAAGGTCCTGCAGTCGCTGAAGGCGGACCAGGACAAGATCGTGAAGGAGGTCCGCGATCTCGACTCCGGGATCACCGATCTGTTCCGGGCGGCGGAGGAGCAACATGAGTCCGCGCTCGCGATGAGCGCGAAGGCCCGCGCCGCCCACGAGGAGACGATGGGCTTGTCCCGCGAGATCGCCGCCCTCGACCTCGAAGGGAACGAGAAGCACGAGGCCTACCTCGCCGCGCGTGGCAAGGCCGACGAGGTCCATGCGAAGGTCGTCGAGATGCGGGAGAAGGTCCTGTCGATCAAGGGCGCGGCGCGGGCCGAGGCCCGGGAGGCGCGCGACCTCCTGAGGCAGCAGAACCGTTCGGTCCGCGCCGCCCTGTTGGACGAGAAGAAACTCGAGGCGTCCGCCGACGCGGCGCTGAGGGCGCTGATGGAGAAAGGCAAGGTGGAGATCGGTCGATGAAGGCCGTCGTCCTCGCGGGCGGGGAAGGGACACGCCTCAAGCCCCTCACGTACAAGCGTCCGAAACCCCTGATGCCGGTCGCCGGCCGTCCCTGCATTGATTACGTCCTGCGGTCCCTCGCGGGATCCGGATTCCACGAGATCATCGTGACGACCGCGTACATGTCCGATGCCCTGATCAAGTCGATCGGTGACGGGCTCGACTACAACGCGTCGATCCTGTACAGCTTCGAGGAGAACCCCGCCGGGACCGCCGGGGCCGTCCGGCGGGTCGGGAATTTCTTCGACGACACCTTCGTCGTGTCGATGGGCGACATCCTCTGCGATGTGGACTTCAAGGCGCTGTACGACTTCCACAAGCGGAAAGGCGCCGCCGTGACGATCGCCCTGACCGAGGTCTCGGACCCGACCCAGTACGGGGTCGTGGGCCTCGACTCGAACGGTCGCATCGCGAAATTCAAGGAGAAACCGAAGAAGGAGGAGGCCTTTTCGAACCTCGTGAACGCGGGCATCTACGTCCTCGAGCCGGAGGTGCTGGAGTTCGTCCCGCCGGATCAGAAGTTCGACTTCGCGAAAGACCTGTTCCCGAAGCTCCTCTCCAAGGGACTCGGGCTCTTCGGCTCGAAGATCGACGGCGTCTGGATGGACATCGGGCAGCCGCACGACCTCTGGAAGGCCAGCATGGCGATCGTGAGCCGCGAGGGGAGGCCGCTGCACCGCAAGGACGTCACGAGCGAAGGCCCCGTCATCCTCGATGCGACGGCCCAAATTGGAACCGGCGTGACGATTCGCGGTCCCTGTTACGTCGGGCCCGCCGTGGTCCTGGGAAAGGGAAGCGTGGTGGACAACGCTTGCCTCTACGAGGCTGCGAGGCTCGACGCGGACGCTCGGGTGGAGAAGAGCATCATCCTGGAAGGAAGCACCGTTGGGTCGGCCGCGGAAATTGTGGACAGCGTGGTCGCGCGCAACTGCGTGATTGGGGACGGCGCGCGGATCGTCTCGAGCATCATCGGCGAGGGCATGACGGTCCGCGCCGGCTCGAGGCTCGAGAACGCGACGGTTTCCCTTCCGCCGCGCTGATCCGGCGGATTCGAGATCGGAACGCAGACCTTGGCGTTACCGACCGGGACGCCGATCGACCAACACCGATCCCCGTTTCACGACCGTCTCGACGGCGTTGCCGCCGAACCGATATCCGAGATGCCGCCAGGAAGGCATGTCGAGGACCACGAGGTCGGCCACCCTCCCGGGTTCGAGGACCCCGACCTGATCGCCTCGGCCGATGGCGTGGGCCGCGTTGACGGTCGCCGCGGTGATCGCTTCGGCCGGCGTCAACCCGTTATGATGACAGGCCAGGGCGATCGCGAGCGGCATGGAGTCGCACCAGCAATTCGGATTGAAGTCCGTGCCGATCGCGACGGCCACTCCGGCGGCCAGGAGCCGTCGTCCGTCGGCAAAGGGCAACCGCGACGCGAGGGACGCCGCGGGAAGGAGGATGGCGATCGTACGAGAGCGCGCCATGGCCTCGATTCCGTCGGACGAGGTGTGAATCAGGTGGTCGGCCGACGCGGCCCCCAGTTCCGCGGCCAACGCCGCGCCTCCCGCGTCGGAGAGTTCGTCCGCATGGACCTTCGGGCGGAGCCCGAGGTCCGCGCCTCGTTTCAGGATCTCTCGGGCCTGGTTGGCCGAGAAGTACCCTCGGTCGACGAATGCATCACAGAAGTCCGCGAGCCGATTCGCCGCAATCGCCGGCAACATCTCTTCCCGGACGAGATTGACGTAGGCCTCGGGCCGGGTCTGGAATTCTGGAGGGACCGCGTGGGCCCCGAGAAAGGTCGGAACCACATCGATTTCGGCGGCGTGTCCCGCGGCCGCGATGGCCCGTAGGATCTTGAGTTCGTCGTCGGTCCGAAGTCCGTATCCACTCTTGGCCTCGACGGTCGTCGTGCCGGAGGCCGCCATCGATCGCAGACGCTTCGTCGCGTCCCGGGCGAGGTCTCCTTCGGAGGACTCCCGCGTCGCGCGAACCGTGTGGAGGATCCCGCCCCCTCGGGCCGCGATCTCCGAGTAGCTGAGGCCTTGCGACTTCCACTCCACCTCGTGCTCGCGCGAACCCGCGAACACGGGATGGGTGTGGGGATCGACGAATCCCGGGGCGACGACCTTTCCCGCCGCCTCGATCCGAAGATCGGCGCGCGGATGCCGAGCCAGCACCTCGTCGGTCGTCCCGACGTCGACGAGGCGCGCGCCTTCCGAGTACACGGCGCCGTCCTCGATGATCCCCAAGTCCTGCGCCGCCTCGTGGGTGCGCGGCCCCTCGGCGCCGCGGAGGGTGAGCAGTTCCGCCGCGTCCACGATTAGGAGGGACGCCGGCGACGGAGCACGTTCCCCCAGGGTGGGACGGATCTTGTGGGCGCGCCCTTTCATCCGATCTTCGCCACCCCGCGGGAATCCGCTTGGACGACGAATGACTTCCCGCCCGCGGCGCGGATCGCTTCCGCCGTCTTGGAGGGACGATCGGTCAAGGCGAACATGCTCCCGCCGCCCCCGGCTCCGGTCAGTTTCGCCCCGTAGCTCGACGGACGCGCGGCGGAGACGAGCCGGTCGAGGGCTGGGTGGCCGACCCCGAGTTCTGTGAGGAGGGCATGGTTCCGATCCATCAGGTGCCCCACGGAGACCAGATCCCTTTGTTCGAGGGCTCTCATTCCGTCGAGGGTGATCTCGCCGATCTCCCGGATCGCCGCGGCCGCTCCTGGATCGCGATCGACGCGCTCCTTCACCTTGGCGACGAGGGGACCCGTCGCGGCGCTGATGCCCGTGTTCCCGATCACAAAATCCACGGGAGGGAGGACCGCTCGATGGAGGAACCAACGGCGGCTGTCGCGTTCGATCGACCAGAGCAGATTCTCCTGCTTGTCGCGGAGTACGAGGAGGCCGCCGCCGGCCGCCGCGGTGCTCGTGTCGATCGGGCTCGCGCGTCCCTGGACCTCATGCTCCACGTCGAACGCCTCGCGCGCGATCGTCGGCGGATCGATGGAGCCGGCGAGCGAGTGCAACGAACCGAGGGTGGCGACGGTCACGGCGGCGGAGGAGCCTAGGCCCGCGCCGCTGGGCACCATCGACCGGATTTCGATCCACAACGGCCCCGGGGCGTTGCTCTTCTCGACCGCCTTCTTCACGTACCGGAATCGTGGCTCGTCGAGCGAGGCGCCGTCCGCGAGCCATTCTCGGTGGGGCCGGACGAAGACCTCGGCTCGCAGGTTGATCGCCGTGCTCAGGGCGGGCTCGCCGAAGACCACCGCGTGCTCCCCGAAGAGGATCAACTTCCCCGGGGCGGAGGCGGCCATCGTCGGCGATTCTTCGCCCTGCGACTTAATCCTGCCGCCCTAGCTGACTTCCGGACTCCGCGGGAATCGGGACGGCATCCGACTATAGAGCGACGCGTCGCCGGTCTGCGGTTGGATCTTCTTCATCGCCGCGTCGAAGTGCCGCTTCTCGACGGACACCTTTTTCAGGGCCGACTCGTCCAGCTTCGGGAACTTCAGGGCATACTCGCGAATCGCGAGCATCGACGCTTCGTTGCAGACCGCGGCGATCTCCGCGCCCGTGTACTTGTCCGTCCGCTTCGCGAGGTCGTCCAGATCGACGTCCTTCCCCAAGGGCTTCTTCTTCGTGTGGATCTCCAGGATGGCCCTGCGGGTCGCCAGGTCCGGCGGGGAGATGTAGATGTGCCGGTCGAACCGTCCCGGCCGCAGGAGGGCGGTGTCCACGAGGTCCATCCGGTTCGTCGCCGCGATTACGGTCACGTTGTGGAGCTCCTCGAGCCCATCCATCTCCGTGAGGATCTGCGAGATGACCCGCTCCGTGACTTGCGAGTCGGAGCTTCCCCCGCGGACCGGGGTGATCGCGTCGATCTCGTCGAAGAAGATGATGCAAGGGGCCGCCGTCTTGGCCTTGCGGAACGTCTCGCGGACGGTGCGCTCGGACTCCCCGACCCACTTGCTCAGGAACTCCGGCCCGCGCACGGAGATGAAGTTCGCCTCCGCCTCCGTGGCCACGGCCTTCGCGAGCAGCGTCTTGCCGGTGCCCGGCGGGCCGTACAACATGATGCCGCGGGGCGGTCGCGCGTCGAAGTGGGCGAACAACTTGTTCATCTTGAGGGGCCATTCGATCGACTCCCGCAACTCCTGCTTCGCCTCGTCGAGGCCTCCGATGTCGTCCCATCGGACGTTCGGCTTCTCGATGAGCACCTCGCGCATCGTTGACGGCTCGAGCTCCCGGTAGGCCTGGAGGAAGTCGTCGCGAGTGACCTCGAGACGATTGAGCACGTCGGGCGGGACGTAGTCGACCTGGATGTCGATCTCCGGGAGGATCCGCCGGAGCGATCGCATCGCGGCCTCCTTGCAGAGGGCGGACATGTCCGCGCCGACGTACCCATGCGTGAAGCCGGCGAGTTCGGACAGGTCGACGTCCTTCGCGAGGGGCATGCCCCTCGTGTGGATCTGGAGGATCTCCAGCCGCCCGTCGCGGTCGGGGACCCCGATCTCGATCTCGCGGTCGAAGCGCCCCGGCCGGCGCAGGGCCGGGTCGAGGGCGTTCGGCCGGTTCGTCGCGCCGATGACCACGACCTTCCCGCGGGCCTGCAGTCCGTCCATGAGCGCGAGGAGCTGCGCGACCACCCGTCGCTCGACCTCGCCGGTGACCTCGTCCCGCTTCGGTGCGATGCTGTCCAATTCGTCGATGAAGATGATGCTCGGGGCGTTTTCCTCGGCCTGCTTGAAGATGTCTCGGAGGTTCTCCTCGCTCTGTCCGTAGAATTTGGACATGATCTCGGGGCCCGAGATCGAATGGAAGTTCGCGTTCGTCTCCGAGGCGACGGCCTTCGCGAGCAGGGTCTTCCCGGTCCCCGGAGGGCCATGGAGGAGGACGCCTTTCGGCGCCTCGACGCCGAGCCGCTCGAACAGCTCCGGATGGCGCAGCGGGAGCTCGATCATCTCGCGGACCTTCCGGACCTCGGAGCCCAGCCCGCCGATGTCCTCGTAGTCGACCTTCGGGACCTTCGCCCCTTCCTCTTTCGTCGGCTTCTCCGCGATCTTGATTTCCGTGCCCGATTCGACGAGGACGGCGTCGGCTCCCGGCGAGAACGACGTAACGACGAACTCGAACTTGCGACCCATCACGCTCACGCTCAGGACATCCCCGCGCGTGATGACGCGTCCCTGGAGGACCTGGGCCATGTACTCTTCCCCGCCCATGATGCGGATCGGCTCCGTCGGTGCGAGGGACACCTTCTCGGCCGGTCGCGCCAAGGCCTTCTTCAGGCCGACCTTGTCGTCGATCCCCACCCCGGCGTTGCGGCGTTGCATCCCGTCCATGCGGATCACCCCGCGGTTCGCGTCCTCGGGATATCCGCGGCGCACGCCGGCGGCGGTGGCCTTCGCGCCCAGGATCAGGACGACGTCGCCTTCCTTCAGATCGAGGATCTTCATGACCTCGGGATCCAGGTGGACGACCCCGCGGCCCGCGTCGGCGGGCTTCGCTTCCGCGACCCGGAGGAACTTCTCACGGCCCGTGGCCATCGGTCTCAGGCTCCTGCCCCTTCCGTCGGAACGGAGGGAGCGGCGCTTCGCAACGAAACGGGATTACTTGAAGTCATGTCGAAACCTGCCGGCATCGGAAAGAAAGGAAAGGGGTGCCCGTTCAGTCGACGGGCACCTTGACGGGCTTCTTCTCGGGCGTCGGCTCCCTCTTCGGGATCCGGACCTCGAGGATTCCGTCCTTCAGCGTCGCGGAGGCAAGGTCGGCCTTGACCTCCTCCGGGAAGCTCAGGACGCGCCGGAGGGCCTGGTACGTCCGCTCGGAGTAGAAGTAGTCCTTCTCGTCCTCCTCGCGGGATCGCTTCGACTCCGCCCGGACCTCGATGCCGTCGGAGGTGACGGTCAGGTCGACGTCCTCCTTCGCCACGCCGGGCAGTTCGGCCCGCACGACGAATTCGGATCCCTTGTCGATCAAGTCGACGAGGGGCTCGCGCACCGCCGCGTCGGGCCCAGTCACTCGGGCGAGGGAGCCGCCCCAGAACCGGTCCTCGAAGCTCCGGCGGAAGCTGTCGAACCATCGGTCCACTTCATCGAACCAGGCGAAAGGCGAGGTCGTCTTCGCCAGGCTCGTCTCCTTGGCAGCTGCATTGGTCTTGGTCTTGCGCTCCATGGTGATCCACCTCCAAGGTTGACTTGGCGGCCGTATTTATCTGTATGCAGTTCTATATAAACAATTCGATTCGAGCTCATCATTACAACAACCGCTTGTTGGCATCTTGTGGGAGAGTCGACCAGAGGCGCGCTAGGTCTCCCGCTTCACCGTGATCGGGATGGCCCCGCTGTTGAACTCGATCCAGGCGATCTCGATCGGGTCGACCACCCCCGTCGGGACGTCGATGAGGATCGGCGAACCCATGCTGATTTGCAGGGCCCGCGCTCCGATGATCCGGGCTTTCTCGAATCGGGTGTAGCGCATCGCGGGGCCTCGCGCCAGGCCGCGGGCGAAGGAGCGTTCAGGAGGCGGGGACGGCCGTGGGCGGCCCCAATCGGGTGCCCGTACTTCAACCTTGCTTAGCGCCGGCGCCCGTAAGTCAATCGATCGAGCACCGGTCGAGGTCCGCGGGACGTCCGTCCGGATCCCGGCCGCCGAATTGTCATGTTCTGCCCAACAATAATCGCACGTGAGAATTCCGGGGGACAGCTTATGAACTCCCTGACTCCACGATGCATAGACTTCGGTTGCGTCGAACGCGCTCCGAAGGTAGGTTCTCCCATGGATCAGCAGACCTTCCAGCAGGCGATCGGGCTCCTCTCGGGGGAGCACAGCCTCTCGATCCTGCGATCCCTGCGGGACGGGAATTGGCATCTCTCGAGCGAGGTCGCCCGGACGCTCGACATCCACACCACGACCGCGTCCAAGTTCCTGCAGCGCTTCGCCGAGCTCGGGCTCGTGGAGCGGCAGGCCCACGATTCTCGGACGTTCGAGTATCGCCTCCGGTCCTCGCATCTCCGGTTCGACGTCGACCTTTCCGACGACGCCGGTCCGCTCCGCGAAGTGGTCGACTTCTACGTCGTGTATTTCCAATCCCTCTTCGAGAAAATCCGGTCCTTCGGCGCGCCCACGATCCAGACGGAGATGGAGCACCGGCTGACCACGGACCATCAGGAACTCCGGAGGGCCGTGTTCGACCAGATGATCGTCGGCGCGCAAGGAGGCCTCGACTACCTTCGCGAATTGGTGGCCGAGGTCCACCGGGACTTGTGGTCCGTGTGCGAGCAGGGTCTCGGCGAAGTCCCGGCGAAGGGCGTGTTCCAGGCCGCCCTCCGCGACGCGATGACCCTCTATCCCGACCTGGCCTACCGCTGCGGCCTGACCCGGCCTCTGGAATCGTGATTCGCATGGCGCGGCTGGCAACGGGCATTTCGGGATTTGACGCCATGGTCCAGGGTGGCCTGCCCGCCGGCTCCAGCGTCGTGCTTCAGGGCCCGCCGGGCCAGGAGAAATTGCGCTTCGCCCTCACGTTCCTCGCGGAGGGCCTGAAGTCCGGGGCGAGCGGGCTGGTCCTGATCTCGTCGCAGTCGCCTGATGCGGTCCTCTCGGATCTCCGCGGCCTGGGCGTCGACATCGACGCGGTCACGCGCGAGAACCGACTGCGCATCGTGGACTGGTACTCGTGGAGCGAGGAGACGGTCACTGACGTGGAAGAGCGCGGCATCGTCGTCCGTTCCTCGATCGATCTCACGAACCTCGGCGTGGCCCTGAGCCGCGCGATGGCCGCCCTTTCGGGGGAAAAGGGCTGCCGGTCCGTCATCGAGCTGCTGTCTCCGGCGATGAATGCGTACGAGCTCACGCAGGTCTACGCCTTCGCGCAGAGCGCGAAGAGGAAGTTCGATCGGCACGGATTCACGAGCCTCGTGCTGCTGGAGAAGGACATGCACTCCGGGCCCGAGGTGACCACGCTCCTCCAGCCCTTCGACGGCGTGATCGAGATCGAACGTACCCGTAGCGGGGACCGGATCCTCCGGAAGATCGGAGTCCTCCATCTGAGGGACACGACTCCGGACCCAACGTTCCGGGTCCTCGAGATGACGGAGACCGGGATGCAAGTGGTGCGCGAGTCCCCCAAGGGCGGTGCGGTCGCGGGGGTCGCCGCGGAAGGGAGCGTCCTCGAGTCCCAGGAAGAGAGGGCCCGGAGGCTCTCCCTCATCATGCAGATCGCCCGCGAGCGCCTCAAGCTGGACCCCAAGGACGCAGACGCCCTGTTCGCGATGGCGGCCGCCCAGGCCACCCTCGACGATCCTCGCGGGGCCTTGCAATCCCTCGATCGGCTCTCGGAGCTCGATCCCGCGTACCCGGGCCTCTGGGTCCTGAAGACGAAGCTCCACGCCCGCCTCGGTGAGGCGGACCGAGCCCGGCAGAGCCGTCTGCGCGCGCAGCAAGCGGAGCAGGCGGAGGCGGCTCCCGCGGCGGCGACCGTCCCATGTCCCATGTGCGACGCTCCCGTCGCGGTCGATGCGACGGTGTGCCTCCGCTGCGGCGTGAAGTTCGCCGCCCCGGAGACCCTCGAGGACGAACTCGAGGACCTCGGCCGGGCCGCGATTCAGGAGATGGTGGAGGAGGAGTTCGGCGAAGGCAAGTCGGTCCCGGCGGGAGGCGAGTCCGAAAAGAAACCGGATCGCGAGCCGCTGCCGAAACCGGCGCCCAGGCCCGAACCGAAGCCGATCCCGAAGAAGGGTCTCACGAACGGGCTGGTCTTCTCCCGCAGCCCCCGCTCGCGGGCCGGCATGACGAACGGTCTGAAGGGCCGGACGAACGGACTCCGCGGACGGACGAACGGACTGACCAATGGCATGGGTCGGACGAACGGGCTCACGAACGGCATGGGCCGGACCAACGGGTTGACGAACGGCCTCGGCCGTACGAATGGCCTGACCAACGGCCTCGGGCGGACCAACGGTCTCACGAACGGACTGGGCCGCACGAACGGACTCACCAACGGCCTGGGTCGGACCAATGGGCTCACCAACGGCCTCGCGGGAATCCGAAGAATGGGCCTCCGGTCCTCGGGCTTCCGAGGCATGGTGCGGACGGCCGGATGGAAGCTGTATGTGATCCCGCTCGTCGTGGTCGGCCTCCTCCTCATGCCTTTGTTCTTTGTACCGCCGTACAACGGGCCCCAATCTCCGATCCAGATCGACGGGCAGTTCAGTGACTGGGCGGGCGTTGCCACGGAAGCGATGGCGTCCGGTGGTGTGCTGAATCCGAACGTGGACGTCGTCCGTTTCGGCGTCGTACCGAACCTCGGGTCCATTGCCTTCTTCGTGGAGGTCGCGGGATCCGCCCTGATGGGAGGCGGCCCTTCCCCAGGGACCATGGACACGGGCAGGATCTTCATCGACATTGACGGATCCACATCGACCGGTTACCGCATCGACGGCCTTGGGGCGGACCGGATGATCGAGGTTTCTGGCTATGCCGGGAGAGTCCAGTCCAGCACGCTTTGGGAATTCGACTCGAACCGGAACCAAAGGGACTGGAGCGGATGGATTAAGGGGACCTCCACGCCGGCCGCCGCGAGCGGATCCCGGATCGAGGTCGAGGCTCAGTGGCTCGCCGGCGTCCCGAGCTCGGTGCCGCTCGTCGCGACCGTGCACACGGTCTCGTGGGACAAGCAGGTCGACCAAGGGGGTTTCCCCGTGAGCCCGGGTTTCGGGACCCTGTCCATCGTGTCCGATCCTCAAGTCCCTGACGTCATCGCGGGCAATGACGTGCCGCTCCTCCGGCTCACCCTGACGGCGCATGGCCGGCCAGTCAGTCTCAATTCACTCCAGGTGGAAATTGCTGGCACCGCCCCCGCGAACGTTGCGACTTCTCTCCGCCTGACGGACAGTACCAGCCTGCTCGCTCAAGCTGCTCCAGTCTCTCCGAGTGTCCGATTCTCCTTCGCGCCGGTCCAGATTGCGGTCGGCGCACCGACCATCTTGTTCGTCGTCGGCGATTTTGCTTCGACGACCGGGGAAACGTTCGGAATCCAGCTACCGTCGATCCACCCATTTGGTGTCAGTGGCGGCGTGGTGGCCCTCCGTGAAAACCCGGGCGTGCGCGCGCTCGGCTACCTTGGCGTTGTCCCGGTAGCGCCTCGAGTCGATGGCGCCTTCGACGAGTGGAACGCGCTCTCGGCGGACCCGACGAACGATGTCGCACCGCGGGGCAATCCGGACATCGATCTCACGCACTATGGCGCACTGCAAAACGGGACCGCGACGTTCTTGTACGCCGGCGTCTCGGGTCGAATCCTTGCGGGCACGTCAACGCCGGAAAACCCCCGGGAGGCGCCTCCCCAAAATTCGACGTCCCTGGCAGACACGGATCGGGACGGCGTGCCCGACACCGCAGACCCGATGCCGTACGACTTCAACAACGACGGGACACCGGACGCGCAGACGAATTGCGACGTCGACGGCGATGGCATCATCGATTACGGCTGCCCCGGCGGCACGGACTACTGGCTCAACACGACGATACCATCTACGTTCCCAGCTCCCTACGCCGGACGATCGGTAAGCGTGTACATCGGCCCGGACAACCGACCTCCCGTCCTCGGAGACGATGCGATCCGGATGTTCCTCGACATCGACAACAACACCTTCAGCGGGTATTCCATCGGCGGCATCGGCGCGGATCGACTCGTCGAGCTTCGCGGGAAGGACGGCACGGTTACGCAGTCTGCCTTGCTCGCCTTCTCGGGTTCCTTTCCCGGTCAGTGGGCCTGGACGCCCGTGGCGCCCGTGACGGTCGCTCTTGGCTACCACGCGGTGGAGCTCTCCGTCCTGTTGAACGCCTCGAAGTTATACGTCGAGGCGGGCGACTTCTGGGGGTCCGTTGATTCCACGACCGTGGTACGCGCATTCGCCCCGTTGACATCGTCCTTCAAGGTCTCCTCCGCGAGCGCTCCGCTCGCGGTCCCATGGCAGCAATCGGGCCCGCAGCCCACCTCCGTGTTGATCGATCCAAACTCCAATTCCGGAACGACGGTCTACAATCAGCAGCGCAAAGTCGTCCGCGCGGGGATCGGGGCCGGTGCGACTCCGTGCGATGCTGCGAACTCGGCGGGCTGTTGGTACACCGTCTTCTACGACCAGTTCGTAGAGACGACGGCGACGTCGGCACCATCAACGGAGACAATTACGACGGGAAGCCGTTCCTCGGGGACGTTCCCGACGGATATCCTGTCCTCGAACAATGTGTACGTCCATTACACCGAGGCCAATCCACTGATTGCTTTCGTTAATGATGGCTCGTCCGCGAATCCGGACTTCTGGTTGACTGCAGGCGGGAGCTCCTATGCAACGGCGTCATGGACGCCGCCGACCTCGGGGTTGCTTGTGCTCTTCGTGGGGGATGAAGTCGGCTCCGGCACACCCAACCAGCCCACGGTGAGCGGTAACAGCGTCGCTTGGACCGCGATTAAAACTATCAACGTTGGATTCAACAGGTTTACCCTATTCGGCGCAAACTCAGCGGGCTCCGCCGCGGGGGCCACGACCGTCGATTTTGCGGGGCAGAGTCAGAGCGGATGCGAGGCGAGTTTCTTCCATGTGACAAACGTTGATCTATCGGGGGGCGTCGCCGCCGCCTTCGTTCAGTCCCCGACGGGTTCGGGCACCGCGGGGTCCGGTTCCATCACCCTTGCGTCGCCGGGAAACTCCGCGAACCGACCGGTGTCCGGATGGTTCCACGCGGCGCAGGAGGGCACGAACCCCCGCGCAAACTGGGCGGAGGCAGACGATGGCAGTCACAACAACCCCGGCACGGGCGTGGAGTCTCAGTGGCGCTCGGACGCATTCGAGACGACGGCCTCCGCGGCTTGGTCCACGAGTTCCGCTTGGCTCGGGATCGCGGCCGAATTGAAGCAGCTGACCAACTACCAGATGGAGGTGCGATACGATTGGTCTGGCATTGCTTCCGGGAGTCCCTCTTACGCCCTGAAGGTCGAAGCCTACCACACCGTCGGCGAGGACTTCCTCGTGCAGGTGCTCACCCCCCCTTCCACCTGGACGACGCGCATCACGATTACGAAGACCGCGGATGACAACGCGGCGCAGGCATACACCTTGACGACCGCGGAGTTCAACTCGGGCGCTCCCGCCGTTCGATTCATCGGGGCGACGGAAATCGGCGACGTCACTCAGTCCGACTTGTATCTGGACTACGTCACCGTCTCTTCGAATAGCGTCTGGGACCGCGTCGTCCTCATCCGAAGCCGTGACACGAGCGGATCCACTTGGAGCGGACAGGTTGTCCTCGCGTCGGGACGATCCGGAGACAGCGCTCTCATCTTGGCCCGCGATTCGGCGGAGCCATCGATTGCGATGGACTCGGGCGGATTCCTCCATGTCGTGTGGGTCTCCGCTTCTGGCTCCGGTGACCAGAGCACGATCAATCTCGTCCGGTACTCGAAGACGACGGTCGCCTATCCGACCGAAGCCCAGCTGGCGAATCCCGCGATCTGGCAGGCCGTCACGAATGTGGATGACACCAACCCCGGATACATGCCAACCGTTTCCACGGACTCGAGTAACTATCCCCATATCGCTTGGAGTCAGTCGAAGACGTTCGGCGAAGAAGCCTGGATTTCATATCGATCGAACACCGGGACGAACACGGTCAACAGCCCGAAGAGTCGGACATGGGACGGCACCTCGTGGAGTGCGCCGGAAACCGAGGAATCGACGGCCGGCAGTCCCCTTCGTAACGTGCGGATGGCATACTCCCCGATCGCCAGCGATCAACGGATCGTCGTGACGGTGAGCGATGACGGCTGGCTCGATGCGTACGTGTGCACTCCGACCTGCACCGTGACGAACAACCTGGGGCAGGTTTGGTCGACACCAAGCAACGCCGACTATCGCTTCGATATCGCATATGAGGAACTCAGCGGGAGGGCGCTGCTCGTATACGGGGTCCTGTCCACAGACACGACTCACGACATCGCCTACCGTGAGTACACAGGGTCGTGGGGGCCAGAGCAATACTTGGATAACACAAACAACGCCACGGACCTTCAGTATTCGCAGATCGAGTTGGCACCGAAGGCCGGAAGTGACCAAGTCGGGTTGATGGCCGGGACCTCGAACGGCGTCGTCACCGCCTGGATCTGGAGCGGGACCGCCTTTGGATCGTTCGCCGAGGTTACGGCGACCGGCTTCGCGTCCACCGTAGGTAATAGGATGGCCATCGCGTGGGAGTCGAATTCCGGCCACCTCCTCGCTGTGACAGCCACAGGCACGTTAGGAGAGACCATCGTCTACCGAGAGTTCACGACGAGCTGGAGCTCGTCTTCCACATACCCGTGCGGTACGTCGGGGAAGAACGATTATTGGTTGTCCTTGAAACCGAATCCCGTCCCCACGACGGACGAGATGATCCTCCTCATCGGCCAGGCTCTCAGCGCCGTCAGCACCTGCTATTGGAGCGGAAGCGGGTGGTCGAACTTCGTGGCCCACGACGCTACTAGCGACAGTTGGACCACTCGGTCCGAGGACTTCGCCTGGGAGAGCACCGGAAGCAGAGGCCTCCTCGTTTGGGGGACGACGTCGGGACAGATCACGTACCGCACGTTCACCGCGCCGAACACATGGGGGACGATCACGAATGTGGCGATGGGCACAACCCTCCATTACTGGGTCACCCTGCGCACGAACCCGTTCCCACAGCCTGGAAGGCCGAAAATCCTAGGCGCGGTCTTGGATCCCAATGACGACCTGGGTGCGATTACCTGGGACGGAAGCGCATTTACGGTCGTCGGCGCGAACTCGTTCACCGCCGATACGGGCAGTCACACCTATGAGAACTTCGACCTGCAATACCATCCCGCGCCGGGGTCGGTGTACTACAAGAACCGCGCAGGAGGGACGTGGCGGCCCACGGTGATTTGGGGCACGACCTACACCGGTCTTTCGGTGGACGTGTCGCCGCAGAACAACTACGTGACCTTGGCTGGCTACTTCGATAATACGGCCGAACAGGCGGCCATTGCGTATCGTTCGAACACTGGAAGCAGCACCATCAACAGTCCGAAGACACGGACCTGGGATGGCTCGACGTGGAGTGCCGAGGCCGAACAAGCGAGTGCCAACAACCCGATCCGGGTTGTCCGGATGGCGTGGTCGCCGACGGATGTTAATACCCACATCGTCGTGACGGAGAGCGACGACGGCTTCCTCGATGCCTATGTGTGCACGCCGACTTGCGTCGTGACGAACAACATCGGCCAAGTGTGGTCGACGGCGCCCGCCAGCGGCACACCACAGGCTCGGTTCGATATCGCCTATGAACAGGTCAGCGGGAAAGCAGTCCTTGCCTACCACAAGGAAGGAGGGAGCGGGACGCAGGACCTCGCGTACAAGACCTACTCTGGAGGAAGTTGGAGCGCGGAGCAGTACATCGACGACCCAGGCAGCGCATCCACTCACTACGTGTACTCGGTGGTCAAGCTCGCTTCCAAGAGAGGGAGCAATCAGATTGGATTGATTGGCGGTGATTTGACGAACACCCACGTCAACGCTTGGATCTGGGATGGTACAGCCTGGGGAAACTTCGCGGCGATCGCGACGACGAACGTGGGTCCGGTGGACCGCGACAATGCGGACCTCGCCTGGGAGTCCGGCTCCGGGAACCTACTGGCGGTCGCTGCGAGCAATAGTGCAAGCATCGTCTCCAAGGAGTACACCACCTCTTGGGGCAGCGCCGTCACCTTTGCCTGCGCGAGTGGTGCGACGATCCGGTACACCCGACTGAAGGCGAACCCCCTCGCGACGGCGAACGACATGGTCCTCGCGGTCGTGGACGACCCCAGCTACAATCTGAGCACCTGCTACTGGACCGGGAGCGCATGGGCAAATCAGCTGACACATGGCGTGATCGCCCAAGTCAACTTCCGCTCGTTCGATTTCGCATGGGAGGCGTCAGGGAGCAAAGGCCTCCTTGTGATGAGCACTGCCCCCAACAATCTCGCATACCGCACGTTCACGGCTCCGAATACCTGGGGGACGATCACCACGGTGGCCACGGGCTCCACCGACCATACGTGGATCCAGGCCCGGACCAATCCCGTGTCAGGTAGCACGATCAAGATCCTCGGCGCCGCCAGCGAGAACACCGCCCAGAGCCTCGGGGGTTTCAAGTGGGACGGGACGACGTTCACCGTGATTGGTACAAGCACTTTCACCGCCAGCACGGGCGGCTTCATGGACAACGAAATGTTCGACCTGAAGTACCCCGACGTGCGGGCGGGCGGAACGGGGGAGATTCGACAGATGGTCTGCAAGGATCTCGCCGTGAGCAACTGTGATACATCGGCGAAATTCACGAAGTGGGATGGTACCGCAGGAATCGACACGGTGGCCATGGGCGTCGCGAGTGGCACCTATCCCTCCCTCGCCACGACCTGGGACGCGAACGCAGATTTGTGGGTCGCCTATGAGAAGGACGTGAACGGGACCAGCCGGGGGATCTATGCAAGGCTCCTCGACTACCCGGCCGCCGGCTGGCAGGCCCCTGAGACGGTGGACTCCTTAGCAGGGACCATCTTCACACGCCCGTCCATCGGTGTCGACAAGGACAACAACGTGCACGCTCTGTACGTTTCGACGTCTGGGCCGCAGCTGTATTACAAGATGCGTACAGGCGGCGCTTGGGGATCGCGGACCGCCATCGATACATCGTCAGACTCCCCATCGCTCATGGTTCGGGCGCCGAACGACGCGATGTACGGAACGGCCTCCGGTGGTTTGTATTGGAAGTCGTCGACGTCGGAGACCTACTTCTATTACATCCCGGAGTTCGAAACGGTGATCGCCCCGGTCCTGGGGGTCCTCGGCATCGCCCTCTTCCTGGGACGTCGCGGCCGAGCCCGCGGGAAGAAGTCGGCAGCCCGTGCTGCGTCCTGACCGCCGACCCGCGCATCAGGACTGGGATCGACTCGCTGCTATCGGGCTAAGTGATAATCTAGCCGGAACCCTCTTAGCTCCTCCTGCGAATGAATGACTTACCTGCCGTTGGGGCATTCATTCGATAAGGAGGGAGAACTCTGCACGTGGAATCGATG
>Ga0209472_1000180_pt1 | contig 38418 bp, 33 predicted proteins | sample GraSoiAngelo_130_FD_185887 | JGI IMG/M metagenome (GOLD analysis project Ga0209472, IMG submission 185887) | Grasslands soil microbial communities from the Angelo Coastal Reserve, California, USA - 14_0929_02_20cm (SPAdes) (version 2) | ecosystem: Environmental > Terrestrial > Soil > Grasslands ... | reverse complement strand
ATACCAGCCTCAGCACGCGCAAAGATCTTCCCCTTGAGTTGGCCTCGGCCCGGCGCTTCGCGCACGCGATTCTGCGGCCGGTCGACGCTCTTTCTTTGTATCAGTTCAGCGAAATCGTGAGCGAGGTCACACCCTTCACCTCCGATCTGCGGCGCATCGACCATGCCATTGATCGGGTTCATGTTGGTTCTGCCACTGCACTTTATGACGCGCTCTATTTAGGGGCAGGAGCGCTCGAATCGCGCCAGGGAAGGAAAGTAATGGTCGTCATCACCGACGGCGGCGACACCATGAGCAAAGTGGATTACAAAGAAGCAGTGCGTGCCGCCCAGCAGGCCGAAGCCATTCTGTACAGCATCATTGTGGTGCCCATCGAGGCCAGCGCCGGACGTGACACCGGCGGTGAGCACGCGCTCATTCAGCTCTCGGAAGATACGGGCGGAAAATATTTCTACGCCAGCTCCATGCCGCAGTTGGACGAAGCCTTCCGCCAGATCAGCAACGAGCTGCGTACACAATACCTGCTGGCCTATTATCCTTCGCAAAAGCTATCGGATTCTGACTTCCGGCGCATTGAGGTCCGTGTGAATGGAGTGCCGGCCGCGGGAAATTTCAAGGTGCGGCACCGTACGGGCTACTACACATCGAAGTCGCGTTAACGAGACAAATTCTCGTATGAAAGTCTAAAAGTCTATAAGATTATCCAGCTTCTACTTTTTGAATTAAGGATCAGTTGTTTTCCCGGTTGTTCTCTGCCGCTGCCCCGGGAGAGCATGCTGTTGCTGTTTTGCGCCGCCCAGGTTTCGAATTCTTTGCAGGGAAGGTAAACCCAAACGAATGCTGCGCCATGCCGGCTGTGCCCGCTCCGCCATCCTGCATTTGATTTCGCTGGCTGGAGCCATCGCCCTCCTCGTTGCAATTCCGCCCTCCGTTCTTGCTCAGGAATCTTCCACCGGCAATATCTCAGGAACCGTCACGGGCCCGCGAGGCGCCTCAGTCAGCGGTGCCGACGTAACGATCACAAATAAACTCACCGGTCAGGCCACTCATACCACGACCAGCCCGGCGGGAACCTACGCCGTTCGCGACCTGGCCCCGGGTGATTACGTCATACACGTCCAAGCCAAAGGATTCCAGCCTGCCGAGCTTCTGGTGCGAATTCAGAGCGGCGCCAGTGTCACTGGAGATGTCCGCTTGCAACGGCTCGCCGCACCTTCGGTTTCGCTGGTGGACACCACGAGTCCCGCTGTGCGCGGTTCGGAAACTTCGGAGCAGATGGAGCAGTTACCCACGAACCGAAATTTCCTTGAACTGGGCAATTTACAACCCGGAGTTCAGGTTGTAGATGGAGTTGCGCTGGCTCCTGCCAAGACGGGCGTCAGTTCGGTTTCCATTGTGGGGCGCAGCGGCCACACCACACGCACGCTAGCCGACGGTGTAGACATCACGGACGAGACGACTGGCGCGACCACGCAGAACATCCCGGTCAGCGGGGTTCAGGAGCTACAGATTTTTCAGTCCAGCGTGCCGCCGCCCTCCACGCTGGGTGCAGCGGGAGTGGTCAACGTGGTCACGAAATCGGGCGGGAACGATTTTCATGGCCAGCTATTCGGGAATGCCCGCGACAAAGGCGCAGGCATTGCCAAGTTTCCTGGTGGACAGGCCAATCCATATTCCCGCGAGGTGTTCGGCGGCAATGTGGGCGGGCCAATCTCGAAAGATAAGTTGTTCTTCTTCCTCGGTGGAGAATATTTCAAGCGGGACCTCGTAGCCCCCGTCGTATTCAACGCGCCTTTTACTGCTCTGGATGGCAGCTATCATTCTCCATTTCGCGATACAGAACTGGACGGCAGGCTCGACTACAAGCTTTCGACTTCAGCTCGTCTGTTCTACCGTTTTAGTTATGACAATCTCAGCTCGGTGGATTCGTTCGCAGGCAGCAATTTCCAGGTTTTCAAGACCAGCGCTCATGCTCCCACGCACACGGTCGGCCTCGACTTCGGGAGCGGAGCATCCACCCACAGCATCCGTTTTGGCTACATGCGTTTTTCAAATGGAGTTGCTGACGCAGTGGACGGTTCGGGGATCCCCAATGTTGCTCCGGGAATCAGTCTGAATTTTAGCGGCGGATCGGGATTTGCCAGCGGCCCAAGCCCGCTGGCGCCGCGGCGCACAATTCAGGAAAATAAAGAAGTTCGCTACGACGGCACCCGGATTCGGCAGTCGCACACTTTTCGATACGGTTTCGAGTTGAACAAGATTGACGATCTGGTGCTGGCAAATTTTTATGGCCTCGCGCCAGAGGTTGGATTGGATACGAGCGCGCAATCTATGCTTCTGGCTGCCAGCCAGCCCGGTGGCGTGGGAAATCCGCTCAGCTATCGCGTCAATAGCATCATTCTGGGTAACGGCATCAGTTGCTTAACAGAGAAATCAGCCTTCGGGTCTCCCTGCGGCGGCGTGAGCGATACTCGCATTCAGGCTTATGCGCAGGATAGTTGGAAGGTTCGCTCCAATCTCACGCTCACCTACGGATTGCAATACGTCCGTGATACGGGGCGCTCAAATTCTGATCTGCCGGGTGTTAGTGCGCTGAACACCGTAGGCAATATTCCTGGGCTGGGCGGGCGCGAGCGCCAACCTAATTTGAATTTCGCGCCGCAGATCGGCGTGGCTTGGGATCCGGGCAAGAGTGGGCGGACGGTCTTTCGCGGTGGAATCGGCTTGTATTACGATAACACGGTGTTCAGCAACGTGCTCTACGATCGTGTTGCCCGTCTGGCCAACGGGCAATTCAATGCACAGTCAAATGATCCATGTGCGGCCCACGGGCTGGTAGTTGTGCCGGGGACTCCTCCGACGAACACTCTCGACGCCACCAAAATCTGCGGCAATCCGGTGGGCAGCGTTGCTCCCGCTATCGTCAGTCTGCAGCAACAATTTCAGGCCGCCTACGCGGCGCTCAGCCCGAATTCGCCCAATGCTTCTGCCTTCACGCAAAGATTGAGCAGCCAACAGGGCCTGCTCGCTCCCAATTTTCAAACCCCGCGATCGGTGCAGATGAATCTTGGTTTTCAAAAACAGATTCGGCAGGGAACTGCGTTCAGCGTGGACTATCTGCGAAATGTGGGAACGCATTATTTATTGGGATGGGATACGAATCACGTCGGGGATGCGGCACAGTTCCAAACCAATTGCCAGCCCATTGCTCCGACACCCATTCCGGCAAATTGTCTAGCGGTTCTGAACGCGATCAACAGCACGATTGCTGGTAATTCCCTGACAAGCGGTATATGTCCACAAGCGACCAGTGCCGGTTCCAGCTCACAGACCGCGGTGACATGCTACCTGGCTAATGTGCCGGGCGCCAGCATTGTGGATTTTGCCACCCATGGCCTCGATTCGGGCGCGCAATTTCTTGGAGGATATCCGGCGGCTTTGTTTAGTCTCACACCGCAGACCGGGGCAGTCTTTGGCGGGGTGAATCCCGCCGCCGGCCGAGTAGTCACTTTCTTTCCTGCCGGCCGCTCCGTCTACAGCGGGCTGGAGTTTTCACTGCGCAGCCAGATTGGCAGCCCGTTTCGCGGCGCCGGAGGCACGAACCTCCAGTTGTCGTACACACATGCCAGCTTCCACAGCAATGTTCCGGCCGGTCAGGATCTGCTGCCGCTTGCCGCCGATTTTAACCATCCGACTGCGTTCTTCGGTTCATCGGAGCAGGATCGTAAACACCAATTTGCTATCGCGGCATTCATGGACTTGCCGCGCGGGCTGCGGTTGGGCTTCATAGGACGCTTCGAATCTCCGCTGCCGCAAACACTCTATATCGCGTCGTCGAATTTACCCGGTGAGATTTTTCGCTCGGACGTCACCGGTGACGGGGCATTCGGCGGGCAGGGCCTAACCGGCAACAACTCTTATGGCGACATTCTGCCGGAGGGCAATATCGGCTCATTCGGGCGCTCGATAAAAGCAAGCAATCTAAATAGCACAATTCTGAATTTCAACAGCAATTTCGCGGGTGGACTAACTCCAGCAGGACGCGATTTAGTCGCCGCCAATTTGCTTACGACCTCGCAATTGCAGGCTCTGGGCGCGACCATTCCCAACATACCATCGGCGCCTCCCGGCAACGTCGGGTTGAGTTGGCTGCGCAGCTTCGATCTCACCCTGGCCTGGCCGCTCAAACTGGGTGAGCGTTTCACCTTCGAGCCTACAGTTTCGGCGTTCAACCTGTTCAATTTCGCCAATTTCGACGGGCCCGGAGACAAGTTAGGCGGCATATTGAACGGCGGCGTTGGGGAAGTGAACGGAACCACCGCGGCCAATCGTTTCGCAACCCGCACCGGCCCCGGATCGGGCGTGTTCACGCTGGGGTCACCTAGGCAGTTAGAGTTTGGGGTGAAGGTGGTCTTTTAGGCGCTCGTGCCCGCGAGCGATTCTAGACCGTCAGCGATGTTATACTTGGAGCCCGAGATGCTCCGCAGTGAGTCTGTTCCCGCCCAGCTAGTCAATAGCCGATTTTGTTGCCTTTCCGCTCTCATTGGTGTTTTCGTGGTTCTTGTGTGTTCGCTAGCGTTTGCTGACAAGAAGGTAGATGGTCTTTCCAAGAGCTACCGCGAGTGGCTTGAGAAAGATGTACTGTACATTATCACCAGCGGCGAGAAGAAGGCGTTTGTTGAGTTGAAGACGAGTGAAGAAAGAGAGAAATTCATCGAGCGGTTTTGGGAAATTCGAAACCCCACTCCGGGCGCACCGACGAACACTTATAAAGAAGAACATTATCGGCGCCTGGAATATGCAAGCCAGTACTTCTCGACGGGCCGGCAGCGGGACGGGTGGGCAACAGACAGGGGACGTATTTACATTACTTTAGGTCCTCCTCAACAACGCGCTAACTACGTTACCCAGAGTGAAGTTCGCGGCATGGAAATCTGGTTTTACTCCAATTCCCATCCCGCCCTTCCGCCATTTTTCTATGTCGTCTTCTACGAAAAGGATTTTGCGGATTTTAGGTTGTACAGCCCCTACATGGACGGTCCGCAGAAGCTGGTTACATCTTATCGCGCCGAGAACGGCCGAGTAGCGGCAGTTAAAGAGATTGACCGGGTGCTGGGCCGGGAGGTTGCGCGGACAACCTTGAGCTTGATCCCAGGAGAACCCGTTAGCTTAAATGACGCCGTCTCAAGCCTGCAATCGGATGTGATGCTAGGCACGATTAAGAACTTAGCCAACCATCCCTTTACGGTTGATGCACTCAATCTGCGGCGGGAGTTAAGCGAGAACGTATCCCACCGAGTGGTCATGCCGGGCGAGTTGCTGAAGGTATTGACTCTGCCTCTGCGCGATGCGCAGGGCGACATCAAGTTACACTATGTGCTCCGCCTCAGCCATCCTGGGGACTTCGGGGTGGAACAATCTCAAGACCGCTACTATTACTCGATTGAGGTTTCGATACGCGTGCTTAATCCCACGGGCAAACTAATATTTGAGCAGGCCCGGAAAGTCTCGCGTTACGTCGAAGCTGATCAGATGGAACGGGTCAAAGGCAAGCCGTTTGGATACGAGGGCTGGCTACCGCTTGCCCCCGGCAAGTATAGGCTCGAATTCATAATGACGAACTTGTTGATGAAGACGGCCTTCACAGCCGAGCGTGAGGTCTTGGTACCAGAGCCATCGGATGGTCTTACTGTCACTGACGCGGTTGCCTTTTCGCAGGCCACTGCGGTCCCGTCGTCGCAAGCAGCGGTCTTGCCGTTCACGTCGGGCGGAGTCGAGTTCACACCCTTTGTGGACCGCGAGCTAGACCTGCTGCCCTCACAGGATTTAAAGCTTTTCTATCAGATCTGGGCGCCCACGGCTTCACCGCAGGATAGTGCGGGCAGGAAGCTTCAGGTGAATTACGCGTATGGTCAGCCCGGCGCGACGGGGAGCGCCAAGATAATACGTGAGGAAGTTCAGCGTGAACAATTTGACCCCGGCGGATCTCTGATCAATGGAAAGAAGATATCGACTGCCGATTTAGCGCCCGGCAACTATCGCGTTGCCATTACAATCACCGATCCGGACAACGGAGAAAAGCGGTTCAGCAATTTTTCATTCCGCGTTGTTGCGGAGCAGCCTTCCGCGTCGGAGTTTTGGGACATCTACGCTGACGGACTGGGCGACTACGTTAGCAGTGGACAGTCAGATTACGAACGTGGGCTGACTTATTTGGCCGCAGGAAGTACGTCCAAAGCCGCTGAATGGTTTCGCAGAGCAGTTCAAAAGAATCCGAGTAATGAAAAGGCACGAAGTCGACTAGCGGATTTCTATTTCAACCAGCGTGACTTCGCAAAAGTTGCGGAGCTTTATTCTCATGCCGGGGTAACATCAGATACTGCCGACGAGACAGTCTTAAACGTGGCGGAAAGCTTGGATAAGACCGGAAACACGCGCAAAGCCGCGGACTTAGTCGAATCAGCGCTGGCAATTAGACCGGCGAGTGGGCCGCTTTACCTGGCATTGGCGTCCTATTATCAGCGTTTGGGTAACCCAGGAAAAGCTGAGGAATTCGAGCGCAGGGGCCGATCGATTATCGCTGCTCCTGAACAGAGACCGTAAAGCAGGTCGAGAATCCGGTTCATCGCACTTCTCTGGTTTGGAACCCTCCCTTTGAAGAGTGCAGGTATGAGAGTCCATAGTATCCTCACCTAAGGACTATGACTTATCGTATTTTACAAGTCGCAACCCGGCGGCAAGCACATTCCTAAGTTACTCACGCACAACACTTTACTCATAACAACAACTGTCTCGACGATTTGGTCTCGATTGTGCTGTTCAGAACAATGTGTTGTGCGAATTTCCGTGGGGCGCACTCGGGTTTTGTGTGCATCAATCCGCCCAGACGGTGTCTTCCAAAATTTCCGTATCTCCATATTCCTGAGACTCGCTTGAAGAAGGGAGTAAGCGATTTATGCCGAAAAGGATAGCGTGGAGCATTGCCTGTGTCGCACTGCTTCTTTGGTTCACGGGTTTGGGATTTGCCCAAGCTAGCGCGGAGTCGGCTGTGAGGGGTAACCTTGCCGGCTCGGTAGTTGATCCCTCGAGTGCCTTGGTTCAAGGCGCCAAGGTGACACTTAGCGGCCCCATGGGTCAAAGATCGGCGCAGACGGACCAGGAGGGAAGATTTTTGTTCCAGGTCCTAGTCCCCGGCTTCTACTCCGTCAAAGTGGAAAAGCAGGGTTTTAAGTCCACGGATGTTAAGGGAGTTGAGGTTGTTACGGGGAGGACCTCGAGCATCAGCGTGAAAATGGAAGTCGGGACAAGCGCGACGACGGTGGAGGTAACCGGAGGCGCGATCACAGTAGATACCGAGTCGACCGCCCAAGCGTCCAATCTCACCGACACCTTCTACCAGTCCGTTCCTATGGGCCGCGGCGTCACCGGCCTGTTCTATGCTGCGCCGGGTGTGGCTAGCGGCGGCGGCACCGGAACGGCCAACCCGTCCATCTCGGGCGCGACCGGTCTGGAAAACAATTACATTGCTGACGGCGTGAGCATCACCGACGGCGCCTTCGGCGGCATCGGCGTGTACTCGCGCGTCTACGGTTCGCTCTCCAGTGGCATCAACCTGTCTTTCGTGAAGGAAGTCCAGGTGAAGACCGGCGGTTTCGAAGCGCAGTACGGCAAGTCCACCGGCGGTATCGTGCAGATCGTCACCAAGACGGGTTCGAACGCGTTCCATGGCTCGGTGGGCGGCTACTTCGCTCCGCAGCAATTCGAAGCACAGCGCTTGCAAGTGGATGATTTTGGACTGGGTACGAGTCAGGCGCACTTCAACCTGCAGGGCAAAATCCTGCACCAGAGCAACTACGACGCGGACGCCCAACTGGGCGGCTACGTTCCCGGCCTCAAGGACCATTTGTTCTTCTTCGGATCGTTCAACCCGCAGTGGAACAGGGACTACAACCAGTTCGCACTGTATCGCAATCCTTCCGATCTCGGTACGGCAGGTCTGGCGGGAGCGACGCAGACGCACCTGGGCAACTATTCGGTGCCCGTCCGCGTATATTCGTATGCGGGCAAGCTCACTTTCAGGGTGAACGACCACCATCAGTTCGAGGGGTCTGCCTTTGGCGATCCGACTTATGGTGATGTTAACGCTAACGGAAACGCAGGTCCCCAGACGGCGTCAAAGACAACGTTCGACAAGCTGCAGTATGGCACTCGCAACGTTGCTGCTCGCTATAACGGCACGCTTAGCCCGACCTGGTTGTTCAATGCCTCCTGGGCCTGGGGCCACAACAACCTCAGCGACACGCCCGCTTTCCCGGACACCTACGTAGTTACCGACCGGATTCAACGGAATCCTTGTGGGCCGCCAGTGTTCAGTCCGGAATGCACCGCCACCACTAACACGCTGCGTGGGCAGTACGTGCGCCAGGGTCTCGGCTACTACGAAAACACCATAGGAGACAACTACGGCTTGAACTTCGATACCCAGAAGGTGTTCAACTTCCTTGGGCAGCACACCTTGGGTCTTGGGTACCGTTATGACCGCTCGCACTATGACGGCACCAAGTTTCGGACGGGTCCGACTATTCCGATCGACGCCGCAACTGCAATAAATGGCATCGGCCTCGATCCAAACGACCCTTTGCAAGCTCCTCTGTACAATGCTCTGATTACCAATGGCACGAACGCATCGTTCCAGATGCGGGACGGCGGCCCAACAGCTTGTGGCGACAACGTTAATTACGCGGAACTCTATGTCCCTGGTATGACGGAATGCCCGGACGGGGGCATACCTGTCTTCCTGCGCCAGGATCGCGGAGAATTTGGACTTCTGAACTTCAAGACCACCTCCCTCTACCATACGGTCTTCGCGCAGGATGCGTGGAGTCCCAGCAAGTACGTGACCATCAGCGCCGGCGTGCGCTGGGAACAGCAGCACGTGGAAGGCGTAAACGCTCGCTACACCTTCAACGACAATTGGTCGCCGCGCGTGGGAATCAGCGTGGATCCCTGGGGCAACCGCAAGACCAAGATCACCGCTAACTTCGGCCGTTACACCGAAGCGCTTCCGCTGGATGCGGGCATCCGTTCTCTCAGCGCGGAGTATGACTTCGCAGTCACGAACTGGACCCCACCGAATGACGGGGCGGGTCACATGTTAATTAACCCCGACGGCACGCTGGACTTTTCCCACTTCAGTGTGGCCAACAACAACCCGCGGTTTCTTACCGGCATCTCTGCGCAGGATTTCAGCCATGCATTTGGGAAGGGCACTCGCAGCGAGTACTTGGATGAGTATGTGGTTGGCTTTGAGCACGAATTCGGGAATTCGGGCGTCATCTTCAGTGCGCGCTACAACGACCGGAGGATCAAGCGCATCATTGAGGACAACGCTGCCCTATCGCCGGAAGCCTATGTATGTTGCTTGAACCAGAACTATGTGATCAGCAATCCCAGCAAAGCTCAGGATCTGTTCATCAACCCGATCCAGGTGGATTTTACTTCGGATCCGGTTAGCGATTGGGATCCCACAACAGGGCAGTATATCGGCGCTCCAATCGCTGAATGCGGAGGTGTCCCCTTCTCCGACTACGGGCAGCCCTTTGATAGCAATGGTAACGTTGTGACCAACAAAGCCGGAGCCAACTCTTTCTGCGTCACGAACCCTGCAACCGCAGGCACCTATGGTTCCGACGGTATTCCGGATGGCTTCGTCGACCCGGTCCGCAAATACCAAGCAGTAGAGTTCGAGGTTAACAAGTCGCTCTCCAAGGGTTGGCTAATGCGTGCGAACTACCGGATTGCCAAGCTGCAGGGCAATTACGAGGGTTCGTTCCGTAACGACAACGGTCAGAACGATCCGAACATCAGTTCGTTGTTTGACTTCACCCAGGGCGACTTCAACCTGCTGGGCCAGCAGTTCGTGCCTGGTGTTTTGAACACGGACGTTCACCACCTGGTGAACGGCTTCGTGAGCTACACGCTGAGTGGAAACCACATGAGGGGGCTTACCATGGGCAGCGGCGTGCACTTCCAGACCGGCATCCCGATCAATAATCTGTTTGCGCACCCGGCTTATCAGAATGCGGGCGAAGTTCCGTTCTGCGCGGACGACACCACGAACTGCGCCTCAGCGCGCGGCTCTTTGGGCCGCACCAAAAACTGGGGCAGCGTTGATTACCACATGGATTATCCAATCCGTATCACGGAAGGGACAAGGCTCCGCTTGGCGGCTGATCTGTTCAACCTCGCCAACAGCAGGACGCAGCTGCGGGTGGATCAGTTCAAGCAAAGCAGGTTCGGCGTTGGGAATGCCGACTTTGGCAAGCCCACAGGCATTGGTCCGTCGGCGGTGAACGGAAATACTAATCCTGGCTACCAGCGTCCGTTCTACGCGCGGTTTGCTGTGAAATTCGAATTCTAGAATTTCTGGAGTTCTTTGTCGGGGAGGGCTTCTTGCCCTCCCGTTTTTTTTTCACTATAGTGTTGCTGGCGTACCCGTCCTGCCGAGTAGGAGGTTCCGATGTCCTGGATTCTCCGCCAATTCGCTTTTGCGCTGCTCGTCTCAACCTCGGTCACCGCGTGGGCGCAGCACTTCATTCGCGGCCAGGTCCGATACGAGAACGGCCAGCCTGCCGATCGCGTGGTTGTCCGCTTACGCAGCGACGTGATTGCCTTTCAAACCGAGACCCAAACTGACCCTCAGGGGAAGTTCAACTTCGACGGCTTGCCCCTGACCTCCTATCACTTGACCATCGAAGGGCAGGGCTTCCGCCCGTATAGCAGTCATATCGATATCAGCGGCTCGAAGATGGCTTACGAGCTGATCACGCTGCACCTTGACAAAGAGCCGGAGGCGAAATCGGTACCGCCAGAGGGCCCCGGGGGGTTGTTGAACATCGCCATCGAGCAGATTCCGCCGGACGCACGCAAAGAATATGAGACAGGCGAGAAACTCCTGAACGAGAAAAAGGATCTGGACGGCAGCGTTAAGCATTACCGCAAAGCGATTCAACTTTACGACAAGTTTCCGGAAGCCTACCTAAAGCTGGGTTTGGTATACCTTGATCAGAAGAAATTCGATGAATCGCAGGCAGCACTCCAGAAATCGACAGAACTCGACCCCAAGTCCCCCGCAGGCTACCTGGCCTTGGGCACGGTGTATAACCAGGGCAGAAAATACGAAGATGCAGAGAAAGTGCTGACGCAGGGCCTGGAACTCAAGCCCGACGTTCCCGAGGGCCAGTATGAATTGGCCAAGACCTATTGGGCTCTGAACCGCTGGACGGAGGCGGAGCCACATGCCCTCAAGGCTGTGGCGCTGAAACCTGACCTGGCACCGGCGCTCGTGCTTCTGGGGAACATCGCATTGCGCAAGCGGGATCCGCAGGGGGCTCTGAAAGAGTTCCAAGAATATCTTCGTCTGGAGCCGAATGGGCCGATGGCTGAGCAGGTGCGCACTATTGTCGCCAAGATAGAAAAGACGCTCGCAGCTCAGTGAGCGATCCCGGTCCGACGCGGGCAGCTTAAGTGTCACCCGGTTTTGGACTTGCGGGGTCTCGTTCCCATCTGATATACAATCTGTCCAGTTCAAGGAGGAGGTTACATGGTGAAGAAACTACTTACCCTATTGTTTATGTCTGTGCTTGCCTTCTCGCTGTCAATGGCGGTGTTCGCGCAGGAGGCTTCCAAGGAGGAAGCCAAGGAGGCTCCCGCCCAGGCGAAGGCCGAGAAAGCCGCAAAGCAGGCCCGCTGTGAGGGTATTGTCGTCAGGAGCAATAAGGATGAATCTACGCTGACCGTTCGTAAGATGGGCTCGGTCGACCAGATAACCGTCCACTACGACAGCTCGACCCAATGGACCCATCAGGAGCACGGCAGTAAAAACGTGGTGTACATTGATCCCAGCCAAGTTAAGGACAATGATCGGGTGATCTGCCTAGGCACTTACGACCAGAAGGGCACATTTCATGCCACTCTGATCTCTAAGCGGGCCCCCAAGTAGACACGAGCTTCATCCCGTGTTGCAGGTTGAAGCTCGGGGCTTTTTCTATTGCTGGTTAGAGCGTGGCTTACCACGCAACCAAAATACGCCTTGTCAATCTCGTCCTCGACATGTCAAGGTCAAGTGGAAAGTTCCTGTTGAGGAGAGCAGGGTAGATGATGAGTTTCCATCAGCAGCTCGTTTGATCCCGCAAACTAAATTCTTCAAGCCAGCTAGCGACCTGGGTTCTGGTTGACGAACATGGGTTTCATGCCCGATTTCGCGCATTCATTTTCCTAGTTCTCCGCGCAAGCGCTTCGACAGCTTCTCGATCCGCTTCAACTTCTCGATCGTGTCCTTCGGCAAAATGCCGTGATTCACCGATTGCATGTCGGGCTGAAGAGACTGCGATAATTCCAGCAACTCTTTGGCTTCGCGCTGCAGTTCGAGGGGATCAGTTCCGGCGTGCGCCGGCGACACTTTGGGCTTCGCGACCGCCGGAACCTGACTAGCAGACTGCGGCGGGTGCGGCCAGTTGTTCCTTGCTTGCGGATTAACGAGCGCGCAGAGCAACACGATTAAGCAAGAGGAGAGAAGGTATTTCACGGCCACACCCTCGCAGAATTACTGAGATTCTACTGCTAATCGGCTTACCCGCCGAATTTGTAAATGCGCAAAATTGCGAGAGAGGTTCCGACAGGCGCTTCCTCGAAACGCCCGTGTACAATGCCATTTATGCCATTCCATGGAAAAGGACCACCCGGCCAGAAGGGAAGAACTCCGCCTCCTGCCGAGACATCGGAAGAGGCGGCTTACCTGAAGGCTCTGGGAGAAAAGCAGAAGCCGGTCAGCATCAAGCTGGCCGATGGAGAAGTGGTGTGCGGCTGGATTGAGTACTACGACAAAAACATGGTCCGGCTGACGCGCGAGGGGCAGCCCAATCTTTTTATCTTCAAACACGAAATTATGTACATCGCTGAAGACGCGCCTCGGAGAAAGTAGGTTCTGTTCGCGTCTTTGCGGATTCCTCTTCGAGCTTGCGGGTTAAGAGCGTTGGAGAGATACGCGACAAAGAGCTTTTAACCGCAAAGATCGCAAAGAAAGTCCGCAAAGGCCGCAAAGAGACGCGCAGGAAAGCTCGCCGAGAACTTCCGCGAAGGTCGCCAAGAAAACCTAATGTCGCAAACTGACCACAATGATTTTGTTCCCGCGATCGCAGACATTGCCCGCGAATCGGGGGCGCTGCTCATGGTTTACTTCCGCCGCCGTGTCTCGATCGAATACAAAGGCGAGGCGGATCTGGTCACTGAGGCGGACCGCAAATCAGAAATTCTGATTCGCGAGCGGATTCGAGCGCGCTGGCCGGGGCACGATATTTTAGGCGAGGAGCAGGGCTTGGTTGACACCGGCAGCGAGTATCGCTGGTATGTCGATCCGCTCGATGGAACCACGAATTTCGCGCATGGCTTTCCGGTGTTCTGCGTCTCGATGGCGCTGGAGCACAAGGGGCAGATGATTGCGGGAGTGATCTACGATCCCACTCGCGACGAACTTTTTGCCGCCGAAAAAGGAAGTGGCGCGTATTTGAACCAACAGCGCATTCATGCTTCCAAAACAGACAATTTGGCGGAGTGCCTGGTGGCCACCGGTTTCCCTAGCCATAAGCGGCACAAGAATCCGAATATTTTCTTTTATCATCAGATCACTTTACGCACGCATGGAGTGCGGCGCGCCGGATCGGCTGCACTTGACCTGTGCTGTGTCGCCTGCGGGCGTTTCGACGGGTTCTGGGAATTCAACCTCAATCCGTGGGATACGGCGGCGGGTGTGCTGATCGTGCAGGAAGCGGGAGGCAAGGTTACCGACATGCGCGGTGGACCGTTCCAGCTCAACAGCCGCGAGACTTTGGCATCTAACCAACTTGTGCATCCCGTGCTGGTGAATGAGTTCGAGCAGATATTCTCCGGTCGCGGACTGGAGCCGTTACCGGAGGTCACGGAATATAAAGGAAAGCTATGACGCAGCGATTGATTCGCCTGGCGGCCGACGTCTTGACCGTTGCGGCTCTCGCAGCCATATCCGCCATAGCTGGAGACACACCAGCAGCTCCCGCTATAACTGCGGCTGACCAGCAATCGTTCGACAAGTGGAAAACTGAACTTGTGGAGAACCGGAAGCAGAAGTGGTTGCCGCTGGCAGGCCTGTTCTGGTTGAAGCCGGGCAAGAACAGTTTCGGTGCGGATAAGGACAACGTCATCATTTTCCCCAAAGGACCTGGTCACGGGGGATGGTTCATCCTGCAGGGCAAAGATGTAAGCGTAAAACTTGCGCCTGGTGTGAAGGCCACAGTGGCGGGCAAGCCAATCACTGGCGCGAAAATGGAACCCGATACTTCCAAGAGTGTCACCATCGTGGAGATGGGCAGCTTGCGTTTCCACCTGATTGTGCGGGGCGAGCGGGTGGGAATTCGGTTGAAAGATCTCGATAGCGCGGCCGTACGGAATTATCGTGGGCCAGATTTTTTCCCGCTGAATATTAATTATCGAGTGGTCGCGAAGTGGGAACCCGCGGAGGGTAACCGAACGGTGGATGTTCCGAATGTGCTTGGTGATGTCACGCCAACGCCTGTATCCGGCACAGCCGTTTTCGAGCTCAATGGTCAGGAGTTTCGGCTGACGGATTTGAGCGAGGATCCCAAGACGAGTTTATTTTTCGTTTTTAGTGATTTCACGAGCAAGACCGAAACCTATCCTGGTGGACGCTTTCTCGACGCTGAGCCGCCTGCGAACGGCACTGTCGTGCTCGACTTTAACCGCGCTTACAATCCTCCCTGCTCGGTCACGCCTTACGCCACATGCCCGTTGGCGCCAAAGGAAAACCGGTTGGCGCTGGCGATTCCTGTGGGCGAAAAGTACGATCACAAAAGCGGTCATCACTAAGCTCCCCGCCGAATTGCTTATCAGGTCGGCTAAAGAGGCAAGCAACTGCCCCCGGCGTTACAATAAAAACAGGCGAAAGAGGCCGAATCTGAAGCTGCGGGTTGTATTGTGATCAGCTCACTTCTGGAACGGAAAATCGAAAAGCGGCCTGACAAAGTTCGGCTGCAAGGGCGAATTCTTTTTTTGACGGAAGATCCGGAGCTGATCAAACGTCAGCTTGCGGGCGAGGATTTGCCGTGGGACACGAAAAATCCCTCGAACAATCCTAAGCTGCGTGACGACATTTCTACTGACGAGATCACTCCGGCGCACTACTGCTTCTATTTCGACCAGACTCTCGGCGAGATTCCGTACGCGGGGTTGAAGACTGGCGGCGTGCTTCCCATTGGCCGCGGCGATGTAAAGCGTGGCGGATTCGTTTGCTCGGTCAGCGGCAAGCGGCGGGGCAAAGGCTCTAGCCGCGAGCAGTCGCCCTATGCAGAGATGTCGGCAGGCATCAAATTGGTGATCGCGGAGAACATCGAACGCATCTACAAGCAGAATTGCCAGAACCTCGGCGTGCTGACTTCGACCAATTTTTCGCTGGTCGATAAGATTCGCGCCGGAGAAGAAATTGCGCTGAGCGAGTTCACGTTCGGTGAAGATGAGATTACTCGCCAGGTGATCGAGTACGGTGGACTTTTCCCGTTCAACGTTGCGCGCATGCAGAAGAAAGTTTTTCTGCCTCCGATCAAGACGGCGGGCGAGGGAGCCCGCACCACACGTCCGATGACGCTGGCCGAGAAAATCTTTGCCCGCCACATGCTGAATGAGAATGGCGAAATGGGCGTCGCAGCAGTGAAACCCGGTGATACCGGCTTTGCCCGGGCTGACCTGCGCTTCAGCCATGAATACGTAACTCCGATGGCGGCGATCTTCTTCGAGCACTACGTGGGCAAAGATGCCAAAGTAAACGATCCTTCTACGATCCTTTTCTTCCGTGACCACCTGACGTTTTTAGATGAAGTCATATCCGAAGAAAAGAAAAAGCTCGGCCTGCTTGATCTAGCCACACAACTCAAGCTCAAGCAGGAAGATTTCGCGCAGCGGCAAGGAATCAAGTTGCATGGCGAGTTGAAGGACCGCAAAGGTTCAGAAGGAATCTGCCACTCGATTGTCCTCGAGAGCTATGCCTTGCCGGGGCAGTTGAACATCGGCTCGGATTCGCATACGCCGCACGTAGGCGCGGTCGGATGCGTGGCGTTTGGGATCGGCACAACTGATGTCTTCAATTCCTGGATCACGAAAGACGTGCGCGTTCGCGTGCCCGAGTCGGTCAAAATCGTCATCCGGGGCAAGAAGCATCCGAACGTTACCGCGAAAGATTTTATTCTGAAAATACTCAGTCTCGACTACGTGCGCAGCGGCAAGGCATTGGCGAAAGTCATGGAGTATGCGGGAGAGGCCATTGAAGAACTCAGCGTCGATGAGCGCGCCACGATGACGAATATGGCGGCTGAGATCGGCGGGTTCACCGGGATCGTCGCTCCTGACGAGAAGGTTATCGAATTTCTCATTGAGCGCCGCGGCATGGATCGCAAAAAAGCGGAAGCGCTAATTGACGGCTTATACAGCGACGAGGGCGTGCAATACGCCCAGGTTATTGAACTCGATGCCGCCGAGATCACGCCGATGGTCGCAACGCCTGGCGACCCGGGAAATGGAAAATATATCCGCGATCTGAATACGCCGGTGCCGGTGGAGATCGCCTATGGCGGTACGTGCACTGCTGGAAAAAATGAAGATATGGACATGTATGCCGGCGTGCTGGCCAACGCCCTGCGTCAGGGCAAACGCATCGCGGACTCGGTGAAGTTCTATATCCAATTTGGATCGCAGGAAACGCGCGATTACTGTATACGCAAGGGCTATATCGATATTTTCAAGAACGCCGGCGCGCATGTGATTGAGCCAAGCTGCGGCGCCTGCATTAATGCCGGACCCGGAGTCTCTACGCGGCCGGATCAAATCGTGATCAGCGCCCAAAATCGTAACTTCCCAGGCCGTAGCGGTCCGGGACAGATGTATCTCGCCAGCCCGCTGACCGTGGCGGCGAGCGCAGTGGCAGGCTACATCGTGGAGTACGAGCCCAGCGAGGAGAGGCAGCCTGTGGGGGCGCGGTAAAGCTGTCCATTCCGCTCTATGACTACAGTCTCAGAGCCAGCCACGATCACCCCGCCGGCATCGGCTTTTTTAAACACGCTCTCGGCGAAAATCAAAAAACGCCTCAGTGGTGCTGGACGAGATTTCACGCTCGACGTTGACTTTGCGCTCTCTCCCGGCGTGACCATTCTCTTTGGTGCTTCCGGCGCAGGCAAGACCACCCTGCTGGACTGCATCGCCGGACTCACCCGTCCAGACTCCGGGCACATTGCGTGTGCAAACGAGAACTGGTTTGACGACCGCTTGCAAATCAACGTTCCAGTGCGTGCGCGCGGGATCGGTTACGTCTTTCAGGACCTCGCTCTGTTTCCTCATCTCAGCGTTGAACAAAACGTTCAGTACGGGATTTCGCGCCTTGATGCCTCGGAGCGCAGAGCGCGCACAGACGCTGTGCTCGAATCGTTTCGCATCGCGCATCTGCGCGGACGCAAGCCAGGAGAAATTTCTGGCGGCGAACGCCAGAGGGTCGCGCTGGCGCGGGCTTTAGTGACTGACCCTCGTCTACTTCTGCTGGATGAGCCATTGGCAGGACTCGACGCTCCCACAAAATCGAAGATCGTGGATGACCTGCGCGCCTGGAACAGCGCACATCGCATTCCAATTCTTTACGTCACTCACGATCGCGAGGAAGTCTTTGCTCTCGGCGAGCGTGTGCTGGCATTAGAGAAGGGGCGAATTATTACGCAAGGCACGCCGCACGAAGTTATGACCGCGCCACGCCAGGAACTAGTAGCGCAGCTTGCGGGATTTGAAAATATTTTTGACGCTACTGTGATCGCCACACACGAGGATCGTGGCACGATGACGTGCCGCCTGGGTGATAGCGATGTTGAGCTTGAAACGCCCATGGTGCGGGCTGAGATCGGAGCTACACTGCGAGTTGGAGTCCGCGCTGGCGACATCCTCCTGGCCACAATCAAGCCTCAAGGGCTCAGCGCGCGCAACCTGCTTCCAGGCATGCTGGTTTCGGCGGAACAACGCGATGTGCGAGTAATCGCGAAAGTCGATTGCGGAATTGAAATGGAAGTCCATCTCACGCTGGCAGCCCGCGACTCGCTGGATCTCAAGCGCGGTGCTGAGATTTGGCTGGTTCTAAAAACTCATTCTTGCCATTTGATGGCGAAATGACTGGTGCCAACCGCTATTCGTTCATCACAAGCACAATCCTGCCGGCGAGGCGCACTGTTTCCAGTTATGTAAGAGCTTCGCTGGCCTGGTCCAGCAGTGGCGGCGGTATGCTTCTCGATGTTAAGCGTCTCTTTTGACTCTCTCAGAACTGCGGATTGCATATCCTGAGCGGTTTCTCCTCATCCGTGCCCCTACGGTGAAAACTCAGAACCACATGGGTCACAGAGGATAACTCCGAGCAGGAGATGGAAAAATTCTTGCAGCCTTTAATTTAGCACGAGTTTTCCACCGGCGATTTGTGTACAATGCGTCGAACTGAGTCGCGCTTCGATCTCTTCGGGTTTCTGTGGAGCTCAAAAGCGGGACAACGGCAACCTCCCCCCTTAGTTCGGTTTTAGCGTGCCCAAAAACCCAAAAAATCCGGGAGAAGTAAATGAGACCGTGCCTTCGCCACTTCTGCTGCGTCTTGCTGTTCTCTGTTTTGAGTCTCCCAGCTCTAGCCGCCAAAATCCCAGTCGGTGTGATGAGATATGAGGGAGAAACCCCAGACGGTTCAAGCATCTTTCATATCCTCTTGAGCCCGCCTGCGGGAATAACCTTTGACAAGCTTACACCATCGTTTTTCACCGACGGAAATGGGCGTAGCTTCGCCCTGCCATCGCCTCAGCCTGCTCCTCCGCCGCTGTATGATTTTCTTTTCCTCACGACTCCGGACTCCGGCTTTACCAGTTGTCCCTGCCATTCGGCGACCTTCCTGTTCTCGGCACCTGTGCGGACCAAGGTCAGCTATCGTGGGGAGACGTTTGTGCTGACCCGGATCTCGGCCAGCTTTCTTGATCCCCCTCGGGGCAGCCGATTTCTTGTTCCGCAAGAGTCGGCTACGATTTATTTGATTACCCTGCAGTAGAACGAGTGACGAAATGGGGTAGTGGTGCAGTTTGCTGTCAGTTGGCTTTGCGTTTGGATCTAGGCTTGCGGAGTAAGTAGCGCCTCTCCATGCGGTTCATCTTGCGGCCTGTGACCTGGCGAAAGATGCGCTCAATTGGAGTCTCGGTGCGGTGCTTACGAGGGAACACGCTTCAGCCCTTTCCTGAGGTTATGCGGCGACCTTTAAGCGCGGCGACCTTTAAGCGAAGTGGTGTTATTCGGATGGAAGCAAGTTTAGAAAAGGTTGCCACGATATTTTTGTATAGCAGTGCTTAATTTGAGCCTTAACTGCCGCCTTCAGTCTTTCCCATGCAACTTGTCAAGCGTGGAGACGATCACTATCAGCAGCTTGGCAACGAAGACGTGACCATCGGTTGCGCGCCAAACTGACGTGCGATAATTTATTGTCATCCGGTCTGGCCCCGTAGCTCAGATGGATAGAGCAGCAGTTTCCTAAACTGCGTGTCGGCAGTTCGACTCTGCCCGGGGCCTCCACTTCCCTGCTATTGCTATCGCTCGTTGATCGCAATTATTGACTTGTCCCATGCTTTTGGGTGTATAAATGGCCCCGCGCCTGCTTGATGCGCAGTTGTCCCCCGGCTTGCGTCTCCCCCATCGTCGGTGGAAAGGAGTCCTCTATTATGGCAAGTGCCCGAGTTCCTGTTCCCATTAGAACTACTGAAGATCTCAATTCATTCCGCATTGCGATGCGCCAGTTCGATACCGCCGCCGAAAAGTGCGGCCTCGATCCTGGCATGCGCGAAGTGCTGCGCCGCCCGCGGCGGGCGCTCTCGCTTTCTCTGCCCGTCAAGATGGACGACGGCACGATTCACGTGTTCGACGGATTCCGCGTGCAGCACAACAGCGCGCGAGGTCCCTGCAAAGGCGGCATTCGCTATCACCCGGAGGTCACTTTTGATGAGGTGAAAGCTCTGGCTTCCTGGATGACCTGGAAGTGCGCCATCGTCAATCTTCCGTTCGGTGGAGCGAAAGGGGGGATTGTTTGCGATCCACACAAGCTCTCCAAGGACGAGCTCGAGCGCCTTACCCGCCGTTACGCATACGAAATTTCGCCAATCATTGGACCGGATAAAGACATTCCCGCGCCCGATGTCTACACGGATTCTCAAACCATGGCGTGGATCATGGACACCTACAGCATGACCCACGGCAGCAGCGCGCCCGGCGTCGTAACTGGCAAACCGTTGTTTCTCGGCGGGTCGTTTGGACGCAACGAAGCAACGGCACGCGGCTGTTTGTTCGTGATTCGGTCTGCATGCGAGGTCATGGGTATTAAGCTGAACCGCGCGACGGTTGCCATTCAGGGCTTTGGCAATGCGGGAAGCATCGCAGCCGAACTTCTCTCCCAGGTGGGCGCTACCATCATTGCGGTCAGCGACTCGCGCGGCGGAGTTATCAATCGCGCCGGACTGAACGTTCCCGAGCTGCTGGCGCACAAAGTGAAGACTGGTTCGGTCTCTGGTCTTTCCAACTCCGATCCCATTTCGAGTGAAGCCGTCCTGGAGCTCCAGTGCGACATTCTGATTCCTGCGGCGCTTGAGAACCAGATCACGATGGCAAATGTAGATAACATTCAGGCGCGCATTGTCGCGGAAGCAGCCAATGGTCCGACAACTCCCGACGCCGACACCGCGCTGCACAAGCGCGGGATCATGGTCATTCCTGACATTCTTGCGAATGCGGGAGGCGTGACTGTTTCCTACTTCGAGTGGGTGCAGGATTTGCAGGAGTTGTTCTGGGATGAAGACGATGTGAACCGCCGCCTGGAGCGAGTGATGGTCAAGGCCTTCGCCGATGTGCACGGCACGGCGAAGAAATACAACATAGACATGCGTACCGGCGCTTACATCGTGGGCATCCAGCGGGTGGCTACGGCGATGAGCACGCGCGGGATTTGGCCATAGCGAGAATTAACCAGGAAGGAAAAGCTGTCCATCCAAACATAGAGACACAGAGGTACACGGGAATTAGTGGTCGCACGCGCGAGGACGCCCGCGCCTACATCGATTAACACAAAAGGACACGAAGGGAGTTCTTCACTTCGTGTCCTTTGTGGTTTGATATGAACTAAGCAGTCTTTTTCTGCGCCTGCTGGGCCATCTGTGCAGCCCACTCCTTCGATCGTTTCTCCATCTCCTCTGGGCTGACGTCCTCAACGTGCGTGCTGAGGCTCCAGAGGTGTCCAAACGGATCGGTTACCTGCCCGTAGCGATCGCCCCAGAACATATCCGTGACAGGCATCTTGACGGTTGCGCCAGCGTCGGTTGCCCGCTTGAACGCCTTGTCAACGTCTTCGACGTAAAGGTACAAGCCTCCGGTAGAACCACCGAGAGTTTGCGGAGACTTGTTGCCCATCTGGGGGAACTCGTCTGCCAAAAAGATGATGGAATCGCCAATCTTCAGTTCAGCATGACCAATCTTGCCGTCGGGGGTAGGCATTCGCATAATCTCCTCGGCCCCTAACGCTTTCTTGTAAAACTCGATGGCGGCCGCGGCATCGCGGACTGTGAGGTAAGGAGTGACAGTGTGAAAACCAGAAGGGATCGGTTGTTTAGACCTTGCCATGTAATTGCTCCTTGGTTGAGGTAATTTACCGGCCAGAGTCAGAATTCATTCTTAGGACAGAAGGTTATTCTACGCACCGGGCGGGGGCCGGACTGTGAAAATTTGTAAAATTTTCGGTGCTCAAATTGCGCACTGGTCTTGTTTTTACAGGTGTGAACTTACGGGCAACGCTGGCCCTACGGTGTCCCGTATAACTGGCGGTATACGTTTGCATTGCGAAGGATTGCTTGCACGTATTCCCGGGTCTCAGTAAAAGGAATCGACTCCACAAATTCCTGCGGATCACGGTACTTTGCCTGACCCAGCCAGTCCTGCACGCGGTCGGAACCGGCGTTGTACGCGGCCAATGCATATTCGAACGCGCCGAATTTATCGACCATGATCCGGAAGTAGCGCGTCCCGAGTTGGAGGTTCATTCCCGGTGTGAACAATTGCTGAGTGGAAAAATGTTTGATCTTCTGCTGCTTGGCAACACCTTTGCCGACTTTTGGCAGCAATTGCATCAGCCCGACTGCGTCTTTGCGCGAAAGTGCATTGGGATTGAATTCCGACTCCTGCCGGATTAACGAAGTCACCAGGTATGGATCGAGCGCGTTCTGGGAAGAGAATTTTTTTACATCCGGCCAGTAAGGCTTGGGGAACAGCGCTTCCCAATAGGAGCGCGGCAGAGTGGGCAAATCCATGGCGAAGTAATTTGGCACCGCGTGTTTCATCGCTTCAACCGCGGCATCGTAACGTCCGGCATCTTCGTATACGCGTGCCATCTCGGCGGGAACCCAGCTTCCCTTTTCTTCATTCCCCGCCGCCTGGAGTTCGCGAACGGCAAATTCCAGCAAAGCCCCATTCTCCAGCAATTGTGCCTTCTGCACGCGCAGGTTGTCGGATGGAGTTTCATCTTCTTCTACTTTGGCTCCGCTGATCGGCGGAACTCGATCCAGCAAGGCATAATGCGGCGGGTCATCTCCTCCGGCGTTTTCGGCATTCTTCAGTTGTTGCAGCCGCTGGCGCGCGAGTTCTCCGTAATAATAATTCCGGAAGCGCTCAAATAATTTCTGGTAGTAAGCCCGCGCCATGACGGGATCGTTATCTTCTTCAGCCAGCCGCGCCCGCCAATAGAGCGCTGGGGGGAGCTCTGCGGAATTCGGATACAACGCAATCTGTTGTTCGAATGCGGCTTTGGCCTCCGCGTTCCGGCCCTGCCGTAGCGTGAGCCAGGCTACTTTCCAATGAGCATAGGCAGCACGGCCTGCGTCCGGGAAGCGTTGCTGCAGTTCGCGGTAACTGTCAATCGCCTTGTCGTAATCGCGCCGCAGAAGATAAATGTTTCCGGCGGAAAGCAGCGCCTGCTCCAGCCAAGGACTGGTGGGCGCAGTTTCGCGCAGTTGGCCGAGTATTCGTAGAAAGCCGTCATCGTCATCAGTCGCGCGCGCGACCTCTCCCAGGTTGAATAGGCGTTGCCCATTAATTTCCGGAGTCGAACTGGGGAGTGACTCCAATGCTTTCTTCGCTTCTTTGTTATCCCCTGAGCGCCTCAGCGCCTCCGCCATTGCCAACTGGATTGCCGGGCGATCATTGGAATCCACCTGGTTGAGAAGGTCGCGATATGCTGCGGCGGCATCGCTAAAACGCCTGCCTTTCATCAGCAGATCAGCGCGGGTGCGGCGGCCATTCACCCCGAGCGCTTTCGCCTGAATGTCCGCTGGTAATTTTCGCAGCTCGATTTCGGCCTGGTCCGCCTCTGAACTGAGAGGCATGGTGACGTACAGGTTCGCCAGCGTTGTGCCTGCCTTCTCAGTCTGGCCTGCTGCTGCATAAGCGCGGCCGAGCGGTAGCTCGACATCTGCGCGAGTTGGCTGCCGATCTTTTTCCAGCAGCGCGATGACTTCCGCGGCTCTGGCCTCGCTCAGCAACGCATTGGCGTAAAGAACGCGAGCGTCGCGAATCAACAGCGAGTCGGGATATTTCTGATCAAAATTGTTCAGCGTGGAAATCGCTTCAGCGATGCGTCCACTTTGAAAGTAGGAAGCGCCGAGATAGTAATCGACGTAATCACCGAGGTCGCCGGCCTGTGGCTTGGCGCGATTGAATGCGTCGATGGCTTTGGCCTGATCGTGATCGAGCCAATGCGCATAGCCCAGCACGAGCCAAGCAAGCGCCCCTGCATCTTCTTTCGTGTGGCGGCGCGCATAAGCTTCGACTCCGCGATAGGCAGCAGGCGTGCGATCTTGCAGAAGCTGGCGCGCCATCGCCTTTAAAGTGCTGGAAGCGACGAACGCCTGATGCATGCGCCGCAGCCGAGGCGAGCTCCGCCGACGCCGCTTGCTGGCACCGGCCTTAGCGGGTCTTTTCTTGCTCTTCTTGGAATTAGCGGACGAGGCTTTATTTGTTGACTGCGCGACGGCCGCTGGAGCGAGCGCAGCAAAACCAGCACACAAAATCAGAAGTGCCAGTACCCCAACCGATTGCCAACGCTTAAGAACCACTCTGTATTTATTATCGCCGAAAATTGGCGCCCATAATGGAACTGTCGTCTTCGGCCAAGCTGCGTACCAGTTCGTTATCGAAATAATCGCCGCTCGCGGCCGCAGTATTGCCATAACGCTTCCGGTAAGTCGCACGGCTCTTCTCGATGTCATCCTTCAGGCGGTCATAGACGTCTTTGTGCTTGCGTCCCTCGGCGACTTTGGCCTGGTTGTACAGCTTGATTTCATCCACCAGCAGGCGGGCAAAACGCTGTGCCTTGCGGTGAACGTCCGCCTCTTCGGGCGTCATCTGAGGAAGCGAGTCTGCGGCCGGCGCGGGAGCGGCCGCTGCTGCTACGCTTACCGGTTCGGCTTCTGCAACTGCAGCCGGTTCCTCGACGGGAGCCGGAGCCACATGCTTTGGAGCATGCCCGGCAAAGGGATCAGAATAAGACGAAACCGTTTGCGCCTGAGGCACAGGTTCTGCAGCTTTCTCGACCGGAGCATCAGAAGCTCCTTCCTTCGCCGCCTGCTTGCGTAACGAAACGACCTCCAGCCAGGCGCTGGTCGCGGCTACCAGCAGCTCCAATGACGGCGCGTCTACCTTGCCGCCAGCCTCAGTTCCAGCATCCGCACAGACCAATGCTGCAACTTTTTCCTTCAGCACCAGCGGAAGGACCAGGACCTGATCGTCGGACGGGGCGCCGAACTCGGAGACAAACCGCGGATCCATTTCGCTCGATGTGCCGCTGAACGCCGAGCGCGACTGCATGGCGCGTTCAGCCGCTCCCGTGTTGATGTCGAGCGCACAATCTTTGACTGGGTCTTCATCGCCCTTGCCGAAGCCGCGTCCCTGCCAGCCAGTAGCAGCGCCTGCTTTAATCACGAACAACGCTGCTCGCCCACAGTAACGAATCGTGTTATCCAGCAAGGCGCGCAGAATTTCTTTTTGAGTAGTTCCCGCGTGAATGGCGGAAACACCTTTCAGGAGGTTGGAAGCGCCGTTCTCCACAGTCACGTTGGCTGACACGGCGGCTTCGGCCGGAAGTTGCTCCAGAACCCGGCGCACCAATTCTTCCCGCAATTGCGGGACGTGGCTTTCCAGCACTTGGGAAACGACCTGCCCCACGATTTGTTCAATTGCAACTCGATCCGACATGTGACCTGCAGGCGCGTCCTCGGGAGAACGCGCTCTCTTAGCTTTCATTTTGCAGCTAAGCTCTGATTATACGGCAGTTGCAGTCCTCGGAAACTAGTCGTTGGTCGTTAGCCGTTTGGTTCATCGGGATAATCGCGGAGTAATCGAACCAGTAGCAACAAAGATCCGATCAGGAATCTTTCTCAAAACCAGTCCGTTATAGATACGTCAAAACAAACTACACCAAACGCTGGTTACCAAGTAAAATAACAGGGCGATTCTCCCGCGTTTGGCCTGAAAATTGTTGCATCGGACAAAGAATGACAGCCATCCAACAGAGGGTAAGTGAGCCGGTCAGTGATGAACTGGCGCTGGTTCAGGCCGCTAAAGGCGGAGATGTCGGGGCGTTTGAAGAACTCGTCAAGCGCTACGACCGGAACGTATTTCGTATCGCGCAGCACATAACGCAAAACCGCGAAGACGCGGAAGACGTAGTGCAGGATGCGTTCCTAAAAGCCTACAGCAACCTGGGACAGTTCCAGGGCCAGAGTAAGTTTTATACCTGGCTCGTGCGCATTGCGGTGAATGAGGCGCTGATGAAGTTGCGGCGCCGCCGCCCGGAGCGCATGGTCTCACTGGACGAAGAAGTCAAGACCGAAGAAGATTCGCTCCCGCGTGAAGTCGCGGATTGGAGCCCGAATCCGGAGCAGCAGTACACGCAGGCCGAGCTGAGGGACATCTTGACTCGCACCATTCAGGGCTTGCCGCCGAGTTTTCGGACGGTGTTCGTCCTGCGAGACGTGGAAGGTCTCTCAACCGAGGAAACGGCTGATGCGCTCGACCTCAGCATTCCTGCGGTAAAGTCGCGGCTGCTGCGGGCTCGGTTGCAGTTGCGGGAACGGCTGAGCCGTTACTTCCAGAAACGTGTGAGCGGAGATGGCAAACAGTGAAATGCTCTGAATTTCTGCACGATCTGACGAACTACCTCGACGGCGTGCTCGACGACCGCACCAAGGCCGAACTCGAAGATCACCTTGCCTGGTGCCACAACTGCTACGTTGTCTGCGACACTACCAAGAAGACCATCGAGATCTACCGGGATTCTCAGCTCTACGAACTCCCGGAGGACCTCCGCACCCGCCTTCGCTCCGCCATAGTCTCCAAGTGCCAGGCAAAGAAAAAGGTCGGGCCGCAAGAGGTGTGATTCGGACGTCTGGCCGGTAGTCGCGTCGTCGGGCATCTTCCCCGCCGGCCTTATTTTTTCCAAAATACCGGAACTTTCTGCTCAGCCCCACGTACCTTAATTCGACAGCAGGCACGCAATTGCAGAATCAAGGAGGCCTCCATGTCGGATAACATCGTGGGCTTGGCAGCAGTCATCATGATCTTCGGAATTCCCATGGCGGCCATGTACACGTTCTATCGCGTGCGCAAGCTGCGAACCGACGAGCGGCTCGCCGCGCTGGCCCGTGGAGTAGACGTTCCCATGCAGCCTGATTTGCCGGAAGGAGCGCGCTCGCGGCGTTTCGGCATTTTGCTAACCGCTGGAGCGATCGGCTATATGGCGACATTCGCGCTCATCGCGCGCGTTGAGCCTGACGCCTGGATGGCAGCCGCCTTCGGCATCATTCCCCTTGCCCTCGGTTTGGGCTTCTTCGTCGATTCTGCGCTGATCCGTAAAGATCTGCACGCGTAGCTGGGTGCGAATTGGACCCGGTCACCCGCCCGGCTCGCATTTCGTGCTATGGTCTGCGCGTTATGGAATGGCTCAAAATACTTTTCATCGATAGCTGGGCTGCACTCGTGCGTCAACCGTTCCCATTTACCGTTGTGGCGACAATTTGTTTTGAGTGTTAGTGCCTGAACCGCAGCGCTGAAAGCGCTACGCCACCCAAACCCTTCCTCTCTGGAACTCTCTTAGGCAGTTCGCGGACCCCCTCAGCGGCTGAAGCCGGTCAGGCTAACGGCCTGAATCGCAGCGCTGAAGCGCCGCGCCACCCGAAAACCCATGCTGCGATGCCCGATGGCTGCTAGGCACAGGATTCAGATTCCTTTGCAGGCTGCAAGGCCCAGCTACTCCGCGAGCCGAAATGCTACGCCACCCAAATCACCTCTTGTCTGCGGTCGCCGGAAGCGGCGGGTTCGCTCTGCGCCGGGGCAGACTCTTTCCGACAGACCGGGATGCGGGTGGCGCAAGGGTGACAGAGCGTCCCGAATCGGGAGGCGGGCGGAATGTTTTCGCTTTGGGGTGGCGCAGCGCTTCCAGCGCTGCGATAAAGTTCCAGCTTAGAGCGGCTTCAGCCGCTGAGGTGCTTTATGGCTGCTCCTCCCCGCGGCAACACAGGACACAGCGTCTAACTTCATCACCGCTTCCACTTTTCAGAAGCGGAGCCTGTTTCAGTCGGAGAGAATGGCGCAGCTCTTCATTGAAGTTTTGCAGCACTACCGCAGGCAGGGCAAATATCTGCTGCATGAATTTGTGCTTATGCCCGATCACTTCCATGTGCTGATTACTCCGACTATCACATTAGAGAGAGCCCTGCAGTTGATCAAAGGCGGCTTCTCTTTCAGAGCCACGAAGGAATTGGGCTTTGGCGGTGAAATCTGGCAGACGAGCTTCTATGATCGGCGGGTCGGGGATATCAAAGAATACCGTGCCTTTCGGGAGTACATTCACCGTAATCCTGTCAAAAGAGGGTTGGTGGGAGAGCTGGGGGATTATGCCTATAGCTCGGCCGGGCGGGGCTTTGTACTTGACGGTCTCCCTCAGCGGCTGAAGCCGGTCAGTATGAGTGCCTGAATCGCAGCGCTGGAAGCGCTGCGCCACCCAAACTCTTCACCCTTCGCCGCACAACCCAGGTCGCAGGCTCTAAGGCTCCTCACTCAGCCTGATGGGTGTACAATTTATCTGCTTCTCAGATTTCGGCGGAAGCGCCCGCTCTGTAACACTCGACAACCAACTCCTCAACCACGAAAGTTTTCTGCCAGAGGAGGTTCTCCCAAGTGATTTCGTTCAGCGTAAATAAACGCCGCGTAAACGTGGATGTTGATCCTTCTACTCCTCTGCTCTGGGTCCTGCGCGAAAACCTGGAATTGACCGGGACCAAGTACGGCTGTGGTATGGCTCAGTGCGGAGCGTGCACGGTCCATATTGATGGCCAAGCGGTGCGCTCGTGTGTGGCTCCGGTGACGCGGGCTGCGGGAAAAGAAGTCACCACTATCGAGGGACTCTCGCCCGACCTGAGCCATCCCTTGCAGCGCGCCTGGCTTGAGATAGACGTACCGCAGTGCGGGTATTGCCAGTCGGGACAGATTATGAGCGCAGCCGTGCTGCTCAAAGAGATTCCCAATCCAACCGACGAGGACATCGACGAGGCGCTTACCGGCAACATTTGCCGCTGCGGGACGTATCCGCGAATCCGGCGCGCAGTCCATCGGGCGGCTGAGATGATGGCCAAGGGAGGTGGGCGATGAATGCGCTCCGCGAATCTCGCAAGCCAAGCGTTGCCGGCGAAATGCCGCGCCGCGATTTCCTGAAGCTGAGTGTGGCGGCAAGCGGGGGATTGCTGATCGGCTTTTATTTGCCGGGCATGCAACCAGAGGCGCAAGCGGCGACTTTCGCGCCCAACGCGTTTGTGCGCATCGGTACCGACGATTCTGTCACAGTAATCGTGAACCACTCGGAGATGGGGCAGGGGGTCTTCACAGCGCTGCCGATGATCCTCGCGGATGAGCTCGATGCGGACTGGACCAAGGTGCGCTTCGAACCGGCGCCGGTTGATCCTGTCTATAACCATCCTGTGTTCAAAATGCAGATGACCGGCGGCAGCACCAGCACGTGGTCTTCGTTTGACCAATTCCGTCAAGCCGGGGCGGCGGCGCGTGCCATGTTGATAACCGCTGCGGCCCAGCGCTGGAATGTTGATGCGGGAAGCTGCGGCACAGAGAACGGAATGGTGATCCATAGCGCCTCAAATCGGCGTCTGTCGTATGGGCAATTGGCCGAGAGCGCGGCAAAGATCGCTCCTCCACAGCAAGTCGCGCTGAAAGATCCGAAAGATTTCAAACTCATTGGCAAGCCACTAAAACGTCTGGACACGCCGGAAAAGACGAACGGAAAGGGCATCTTCGGGATTGATGTCAAGGCACCGGGAATGTTGACCGCAGTTGTCGCGCGTTCGCCGGTATTTGGTGGCAAGGTCAGAAGCTTCAACGCCGACAAAGCGAAAGTGATGCCAGGCGTACGCAAAGTCGTCGAAGTTCCCTCGGGAGTAGCAGTGATCGCCGACGGCTTTTGGGCAGCTAAGCGGGGACGCGATGTGTTGCAGATCGAATGGGACGAAGGTCCCATGGCCGATTTCAACACCAAGTCGCAGCGCGAGCAATACGCGGAACTGGCAAAGCAGCCCGGATTGAGCGCACGCAAGGAAGGCGATGCCAGCGGTGCGATCGGATCGGCCGCGAAAAAGATTGAAGCGGTTTACGAAGTTCCCTACCTGTCGCACGCGATGATGGAGCCGCTCAACTGCGCGGTTGATTTGCGTGCTGATGGATGCGAGATCTGGACGGGCACGCAATTCCAAACCGTTGATCGTATGGCTGCAGCTCGCATCGCCGGATTGAAGCCTGAGCAGGTGCAAATTCACACTACGCTGCTGGGCGGTGGTTTTGGTCGCCGCGCGAATCCTGCGTCGGATTTTGTCAGCGAAGCTGTCTACGTGGCCAAAGCTGCCGGCGTGCCAGTCAAAGTGATCTGGACGCGCGAAGATGACATGCACGGCGGCTATTACCGGCCGATGTACTATCACTCGCTGATCGGAGGAGTGGATGCGGATGGAAATCCGCTGGTCTGGTCGCATCACGTCGTAGGCCAATCTATTGTGGCGGGCACTCCGTTCGAGAGCGTGATCGTCAAGAATGGGATCGATGGAACTTCAGTGGAAGGACTTGACGATATTCCGTATGCGATCCCTAACCTCAGCGTACAGTACCACCCCGCCAAGGTTGGCGTGCCGGTGCTGTGGTGGAGGTCGGTGGGACATTCGCACACCGCCTTCGTGAAAGAAAGCTTCATTGATGAACTGGCAGTGCTCGGCGGCAAAGATCCCTTTGAGCTTCGCCGGAAGCTGCTGGCCAAATCTCCGCGCGATTTGGGAGTGCTGGAGCTAGCGGCCGAAAAAGCTGGATGGGGAAAGCCGCTGCCGGCAGGGCGAGCGCGGGGGATAGCAGTACATGCATCGTTTGAAAGCTACACCGCACAAGTCGCCGAAGTGTCGGTCGATTCCGGCGGCAAAATCCGCGTTCATCGCGCTGCGTGTGCCGTTGATTGCGGCAGATATGTGAATCCCGGGATCATTGAAGCGCAAGTGCAAGGTGCCGTGATCTTCGGGCTTACTGCGGCTTTCTATGACGAGCTCACTTTTGAGAAGGGCCGCATTCAGCAGAGTAATTTCCACGATTACCCGATGTTGCGAATCAATGAAACACCGGAGATTGAAGTACACATCGTGAAGAATAATGAAAAATCCGGCGGCATCGGCGAGCCGGGCGTACCATGCGCAGCGCCGGCTGTCGCAAATGCGATTTTCGCTGCTACAGGAAAACGCATTCGCAAGCTGCCAATCCGGATGAGTGAAGCGGTTTGAGGGCTGCATCAACAGAGGAAAGGTAGATGAACCGCCACAAAGTTATATTGCCGATCATCTTTGCTGTTTCGCTGTGGGTTGTGAGCTGCTTTCTGACTGCAAGCGCTGCTCCCAGAGATAAGCAGCAAAGCCCAACTTCTGGGATAGTGCAGCGTAATGCGGCAGCGGCTGCTGCCTTCGAGGCAATGCTGCCCGTTCTGCATCACCCGCGATGCATGAATTGCCATTCTGCTGGCGACTTTCCCCGGCAAGGTGACGACAGCCACCCGCATGCCATGAACGTGCGTCGTGGTCCGGAAGGCCGCGGAGTAACTTCTCAGAAGTGCGGCACCTGCCACCAGGATCACAATCTCGCGGGCCCGCATATGCCTCCGGGTGCGCCCGACTGGCAAATGCCTCCGCGTGCCACGCCAATGATTTGGGCTGGCCTCACGGATAATCAACTATGTGAGCTCCTCAAAGATCCAAAACAAAACGGCCATCGGAACGTAAACCAAATCGTAGACCACATGACCACCCCAAAGCTGGTTTTGTGGGGCTGGAATCCAGGCGAGGGCCGCACCCCGATACCAGTGAGCCAAGCCGATTTTGCCGCGAAAGTGAAACAATGGGCGGCCGGAGGAGCCGCCTGTCCCGCCCCTCCAAGCTCAGCGGCATTGCACACCACAGCTCACTAAACCGGCTCTCTGCCTTGTCAGGGAGATTGCTGCTAATCTCATCATTCTCTGGCAGTTCGGTCCATCACCAGACCAGGGTCGAACCTTTTCATCCAGAGTTGAATCTAAGTAGGTGATGCAGGTCTCAGGTGAAAGCGTTTGGGGCTTCCTGGGGAGGGTTCGATGTTGGGCAAATTGATTGACGCCATCTTCGGCTGCTGGCACAGCCATTACAGCTTTCCTATTACTGTTCGCAAAGGCGTACGCCGCAATGCGGCCGCTTTGCTCACCGGAACTTATGTTGTATGCCTTGATTGCGGCAAGGAATTTCCATATGACTGGCACGAAATGAAGATGATTGATTCTGCTACACAGCGCACCGCACGCGTGGGATCGCTGGCCACAAAGGAAGCTGCATAATCGTTTAGCTGACGGTTTCCGTAAAGGCCGCGACTCTTGTTCGCGGCTTTTTTATTAGGCAACAAAAAAGGCGGCCTCGCGGCCGCCGTCAAAGTTTTATTGCACCCTGATTACTGCTGATCCTGTCTCCGCTTCAGCGTCGGACGATCGTCATCGTTGCCCTTGTCATCCTTACCGTTCTTATCCGTTGAAGACGTTCGCCGCAGACTCGGTTTCTTGCCATTATCTTTTTGATCGAGAACCCGGCGGCGGTTTTCAAGGGCTGCCAGCCGGGACTTCACATCGTCGAATTCCGAGGTTGAGACCACATACTGCTGCTTCGCCGGCAGAATCTGCGCGATCTCCTGCTGCGATTTTGCAATGCGATCCGGAGTCTGGGGGTGGTCAGAGAAGACTTTGGCCATGGTGCCTGGCTTCTTCTTCTCCTGCGCCTGAACTTTCTCGAAGAAATTCACGTAAGCCTGCGGATCGTATCCGGCTTTATACATGTACTGTACGCCCAGGTAGTCAGCCTCGGCTTCAAAGCCACGGTTGAACTTCATGAATGCCGCGGGCACGGCAAGGCCAGCGCCTTGGTAGATGCCGTATCCTGCCCAGCCGCCCATGAAAATCAAAGGGATCGTGGCAAACTGCGCGAGGTTGCCGCGGGTCATCTGCCGCGCGATGTGGCACGCCGCGACGTGGGCAATCTCGTGTGCCATCACGCCGGCCATCTCCGCCTCTTCATCAGCCGCCAGAATTACGCCGGAGTTCACGTAGAAGAACCCGCCGGGCAACGCGAAGGCGTTGATGTCGTCCGCGTCAATGACTTTGATCGTAAACGGGACTTGTGAATCGGAATTCCGCACCAGATTCTGACCGATGCGGTTCACGTATTCCGTGATTACCGGGTCCTGGATCAGCTTTACGGTCGATTCCACCTGCTGGGCGTATTGCTTGCCCATAGCGATCTGCTTTTCCACGCCATACCAGTTGCCCATACCAGTCTTGCAACCTACGTTACGATTGCCAACCGCCTCGACGTCTTGCTTGCCGCCGTTATGCTTCACTTTCTCCGGATCAGCCTCTTGCACGGTGGTTTGCGGTACTGGCGTCTTATCAGTCTGCGCCGCTGGAGCATTCTGGTCGGGCGCGCCGGAGCTGCCCTGATCCTGTGAAAAGCTCCGTGGCGCTGCATAGCTGAAGGCCAGCAGCGCGGCGGTAATTGCCAAGAGCCGTAGTTTCATACGATTACTCCCTTGCTGAATGCCGGTGGAGGGCTCACATCGATTATACGCCCGCTTGCAGACAGCGCTCCCTGGATTTCCTCTTAGGTTCGACGCAGGATAAGCGGAGAAGGTTACCTCGTTACAAAGATTAGACATTACTTCGACACGATGTCGAATTCGATGCGCAATTCGTTCTTCACTTTCACCGCGCCGCCACCCACAGTGACCGGTGTGATCCCGAAGTCCTTCTGTTTCAGTTCCGCTGTGCCACGATAACGTCCGTTCGCGCCCTCGACATGCACTTTCACGGGATGAGTCTCTCCATGGATGGTTAGCTCGCCCAGGACGATCCACCTTCCTTCTCCAAGCCGTTCGATGCCGGTTGAACGAAAGCGGATTTCGGGGAATTTCTCGCTGTCCAGCACCTTAGGACCAAGCATGGTTTGTTGAATCTCGGCCCGATCTTTTTCGGAAATTCCCTTGTCCATGACACGCATTCTTCGCGCGTCTACAGTTAATTCGACTGATCCTGGGTTTTCCGTGAACGATCCCTGCTGCATGGGCGCGCTTATTTCGTGTTCATGCCCGAAAGCGGAGAAAACTCCTGCCTTAAAAACCCGCACAGTGATGGAAGATTTCTGCGGGTCGATTGCACCTCCCGCAGGCGCATCTGCCGCCCAAAGCACCGATGACAGAGAAATCACGAGCGCGAGCAGCGACAATTTCGTCATCATCGCAAATTTCATGATTGCTCCTTAATCCTCTGATGCGGTCGCGATGCGGCGCGCAGCTTGCTCATCATCCTGCCGAGTCGTAACATGACGCCTCCCGGCTGTTAGGAGGCACCGTCATGCTCAATCGCCGCAGCTTTCTCGCCAACGCCAGCGGGCTGGCTGCCACTCTAGCGTTTCGCGATGGCCTTTTTGCGCAACTGGAAAAAGCGCCTTCCAGCCTCCCTGACCAGAAGCTCTACGAAAAGAACGAAGACGCCTATTGGTCCGAACTGCGCAAGCAGTTTCTTATTCCCGAGGACGAAGTTTATTTGAACAACGGCACCGTGGGCTCTAGCCCCGCGCCAGTATTACGCGCCATTTTCGATGGCTATAACGAGACGGAGAAAATGGCTCAGCAGGACCCGGAAGATTATCCCATCTGGGGCTATGCCGCCTGGAATGAATTTCGCGATCCGCTGGCCGCATTCGTGGGCTGCAAGCGCGACGAGCTTGCCTTGCTCCGCAACGCGACGGAAGCGAACAGCTACATCGCAAACGGAATTGACATGAAGGCGGGTGACGAAGTGCTCATGACGGATCAGGAGCATCCCGGCGGCGAGCACCCCTGGAACCTTCGCGCGAAACGTTACGGCGTGGTGGTAAAGAAGGTCACATTGCCGAAACCGGTGCAGAACGCGGCGCAGGTGCTGAATCAGTTTAATGATGCGATCACGCCGCGTACGCGAGTGATGTTCTTCAGCCACATCACTACGGCGACTGGCGTTGTGCTTCCCGCGAAAGAGCTCTGTGCTCTGGCACGCAGCAAGGGCATTCTCTCCGCAGTCGATGGCGCGCACGTCATCGGCATGATGCGCCTCGATGTGCACGAACTTGGCTGTGACATGTATTCTTCCAGTCAGCACAAATGGCTCCTGGCGCCGAAAGGTTCAGGCTTTCTCTACGTTCGCGATGAAGTGATTGACCGCCTGTGGAACACGATCGCTACCGAAGGCTGGGACGATCCCAAAATTCGTGCTGAACGCTTTCAGCGCATCGGGTCATCTAATGTGCCGTCACTGTGGGGGCTGCGCGCGGCCATCAAGCTGGCAGATGATATTGGGATGAATCGTATCGAGCGCCGCCATCGGCAGCTCTGTGACTACATCTTGGGAGAGATGACAAAGCGCGGCGCGGAATCCTGGACCTCGCCCGATCCGGCGCTGCGCTGCGCGATCGCGACGGTGAACGCCCCGCCGATTCAGCGCATGGACCTGGAGAGATGGTTGTGGAGCGCCCACAAGATTCGCATTCGCGGCGGCGAGCCATCTAAGCTGCGGCTCTCGACGCCATACTATTTGCAGAGGAAAGACATTGATCGATTTTTGGAAATTTACGATCAATACCGAAAGGAGAAGAAGCTGGCCTAAAGGGCATCCGTGACTCACGCAGCCTTCTCAATCGCGCGCCGGAGCAGCCGAAAAGCTTCTTTGGAATCACCAATTCCTAGAACTTTGAATTTCTTCCCATGTTCTTTTTGGTAATTCACGAAGAACGCTTCTACTTCTTCCAGAAAAGTCTTATTGAGTTGCTCTAGCTCTTTAACGTTGGAGTGACTGTAGCTTTCTTCGGCTACGGCTACCAGGCGGTCATTGCGTTCCGTCTGGCGATCTTTGGTTTCCTCTCCTTTTATTACTCCGATTAAACGGCTGGTGATCACACAGCCGGGGAAAGCGGGTTCATCCATCAGGATCAAGACATCCACGGGGTCGCCATCGTCGGCTTCTGTCGAGGGAATGAACCCAAAATCGTGAGGAAATACCATTCCCGAGGGCAATACTTTAGATAGCGTGAACGTTCTTAGTTTTGGATCAAACTCATATTTGTTTCTGCTGCACTTGGGCGTCTCGATGACAACCTGCACCAGATCCGGATTCTTTTTTTGAAATGGCTTCAGAACAGTGGGTGCGGCGTAAGCATCCCTTGAGCGCTTAGACATAAGGAACTCCAGCAGCCGTGAAAAATGGGCGGCAAGTTTCGGATGCGACAGTGATTTCTCTCGTTGTATGCATTGGCAAGCAACTCTCACTCGAAGAACATAATCTGTTCCACGGATCGTCATGACCGAACTGAAAGAGAAAACTCAGAATGCGCTGGATGAAAGCCGCACGCTGATTTTGGGTGCACAGATTCTGCTGGGCGCGCTATACCGAACCATCTTTGAGCCCGGATATCACGAGCTTCCCCCTGAGTCCAGGTTCTTGGTTCTATGCGCACTTGGGCTAATCACGGTCGTCGTCGGTTTGTTAATAGCTCCGGCTCCCTATCATCGGATCGTGGAAGGCGGCCAGGATGACCATGAATTCACATCCTACGTACTCAGAATCATGATGATTGCGCTTCTGCCGTTCGCCTTATCTCTCGGGATCTCGCTTTACATTTTTGTAACGAAAGCGGTGGGTTCTCTCTACGGAATAATCGCTGGTGCGGGTGCTACAGTCACAGCGCTATTTCTCTGGTACGGATTGCGGCTGATGCCGCGGCATGAGAAAGATGAGCAAAATTAGCCCCAAGTCGAGCAAGGCGCAGTCCGAGCAGCCCGAACTGAATGAAGAGATTCGTCATGTTCTGACTGAAATTCGCATGGTGCTGCCGGGAGCGCAAGCATTACTCGGTTTTCAGTTGATCACGTTTGTGCTTTCGGACTTCGACAAGCTGGCCTACAGTTTGAAGGTGATACACTCGCTCAGCTTGATCATGATGTGTTTGTCAGTGATCGGCCTGATGACGCCGGCAGCCTACCATCGCATCGTCGAACGCGGTGAAAACACCGAACATTTTCATCGCTTCGCAGGAGCCATGTTGCTGGCGGCGCTGGTTCCGCTGGCGCTGGGAATTTGCGGAGACTTTTATGTAGTAATGAGCAAAGTCAGTAAATCAGAGCTGCTGCCGATCATGCTGACGATTTTATTGCTGATCTTCTTCGGAGGGTTGTGGTTTGGGCTGCCGCTTCTCCGGCGTCGGTAGTATAATAGTAGCATGAAAGAGAAGACTTCGGTCACACTCTCTAAGGATGTGTTGGTATCCATTGATAGGTTGGCAGGATCAAAGCATTCTCGCTCGGCAGTGATCGAGCGCGTACTCCGTCGTTTTCTGCGGGAACAGGGCCGAGCACAAGCGCAGGCGCGAGACCTCGATCGCCTCAACCATGCCGCGGAACAGCTTAACGCTGAGGCCGCTGAGGTAATGGAGTACCAGTCACCGGAAGACTGATTCGGGGGCGAGTGTGAAGCGTGGCGAGCTTTATCGTGTCCGTAAACCAGGCGGCGATCCCAAGCAGCATCGGGTTTTTGTCCTCGTGAGCCGACAGGTGCTGATTGATTCCAGGTTCTCTACCGTCATCTGCGCACCAGTGTTCACGAACGGACAGGGACTCTCAACCCAAGTTGCCGTTGGTCCCGACGAAGGACTCAGACACTCAAGCTGGATCATGTGTGACAATCTGGTAAGCCTTCGCAAAGCCGATCTTACGCAATTTCTAGGCTCTCTCTCCGGGCGGAAGCTGGTGGAGTTGAACCACGCTCTAAAGATGGCCTTGGACATTCCGTAAGCGGCTGGACAATCACGATTCACGGGAAATCGACTGTCCGTTAGCGTGGGCCGGCTCGGAAATATGCCGGGCGCCATGATTGTTTCATCAATTCAGCTTTTGCTTTAGCTGCGGTTGCAGGACGAAATGTCTTCGCTCGCTCTTTTGCGACGAGAAGCTGAGTCTCGGGATCGTCCTTGGCATTCTCCTCGAAATAGGAAAGATCCCGGCCTATTCCGACTAAAAGAATTTCGTGGTAATGAGACCTGCGGCGGACAGCGACGTATTTCGGTTCCGTGTCCGGATCCCAAGTTACATCCCTATCCGATGTCAGCACCACGAGTCCATCTGCAAGTTTCCAGGCGCCCTTGTCACGCACAGTTAGGGGCTCGATGTCGGCCCACTCGCAGTAAATGTAGGTTCCGTCAGGAAAAAGATAAAGATCGTCTCCGGAGAGACCACCGTGAAACTCTTTCGGTGGATTCGAATCCTTGCCTGCGAGCCTCTGGAGGAGATACGCCATTGATTGGATCGACTTGTACTTTGGCTTGCAGACCATCAAGCGGAGTGACATGGGGAGTCCCGGCCCCGATTTGGCCGAGAAAGAGAACGATGACGATTCCGATCATAGTCATCCGCTAAGCCCTTGCGGGCTTAACTTACGCCGATTCGCGGGCGAGGGCGCCCGCGCCACACAAATCAGTCGTAGTACTCCAGCCCCAAGTGTGTGATCAGCTCTTCTCCGCGCAAATGCCGCAACGTGTTTTTCAGCTTCATCAGTTGAATGAACAGATCATGTTCTGGATAGAGTCCCGGCGCAGTCATGGG
>Ga0209472_1000175_pt1 | contig 38665 bp, 30 predicted proteins | sample GraSoiAngelo_130_FD_185887 | JGI IMG/M metagenome (GOLD analysis project Ga0209472, IMG submission 185887) | Grasslands soil microbial communities from the Angelo Coastal Reserve, California, USA - 14_0929_02_20cm (SPAdes) (version 2) | ecosystem: Environmental > Terrestrial > Soil > Grasslands ... | reverse complement strand
ACCGCCATCGCGGATGTGCCGCTCTTCCCCCCCGTCGCCGCTGTGATTGTCGCCGAGCCGGCGCCCTTCCCCGTCACGAGCCCGCTCGTGCTCACTGTTGCAATCGTGGTGTTGTCGCTCGACCAGGTGACCACGCGGCCCGTGAGCGGATTGCCCGCCGAGTCCTTGGGCGTCGCGGTCAGCTGCACGGTCTGCCCGACGTACAGGCTCCCGGATGCCGGGGTTACCGTCACCGACGCCACGGGCACGGTCGTCACCGTGACGCTCGAGGAGGCACTCCGCCCCTCACTCGCCGCCGTGATCGTCGTCGAACCCACGGCCACGCCGGTGACCAGCCCGCTTCCGTTCACCGTCGCCACGCCCGTGCTGCTGCTCGACCAGGTCACGGTCCTCCCGGTCAGGACGGCACCGGTCGAGTCCAGGGTCGTCGCCGTGAGCTGCACGGTCTGCGTCGGCAGCACACTGGCAGACGCCGGACTGACGCTCATCGAGGCCACGGGCGGGAGGGTCACTGCCACCGTCGCCGTATCCGCCAAGTTGGTCGCCTGACCCCGGGCAATGACCTTCACCCTGCCCGTGTCCGAGCCGGCCTTGAACTTGCCGTAATGGCGCCCGCCCTTGGTACTCGTATCCGTGATGCTGCCGCTCGTCGCGCTCCAGGTCACGGCGGCGGCGGCTGTGTCACCCGCGCTCGTGAGGGCCACGGCCATGAAATCGGCCGTCTGGCCCGTCCGAATCGTCATGCTTTTTGGGTAGACTAACAGCTGCGCAACCGTGCCGCTTCCTGTATCGGTAAGGAGAACGGGCCGCTCGCAGGCGAACACCACCGCTGCCGCGAGCAGCACCGCCGAGACCGCGACCACGCGGTCTTTCATCAGGGCCAGGCGGGCCGACAGCTTGTGCTTGAAGGTCATAAGTCGCCTCAGGGCGTGAAGAATTCGGTCATGTCGGGCGCGCTGGCCGCGGCGCCGGGGAACACGTTCACGCCCAGCCCCTTCAGGATCAGCCGCAGCGTGCTCTGGTGCTGGTACAGCGTGGTGGACTGATAGCCGGGCTTCGACTTCGGACTGACGGCCACCCATACGACCCGACCGCCGCCGTTGGTATTGTCGCCGCCCGATTCGTCGAACACGATGATGAGCAGCCCGTCCCGCTGGAACATCGCGCTCTTGATCAGCGGGTCGATGTTGTTCTTGAGCCACGTATCGGCTGTGCTCAGCGAGCAATCGTGCGCGTCGTTGCACAGATTCGGCACGATGTTCGAGAAATGGGGGAGCGTACCGTTCGCCAGATCCGTCGCGAACTGCGTGAACGGGACGTTGTTACACGCCTGCACCGGGTCGTTCGCCACGTCCGAGAGCAGCGGGAAGATGTTGTGCTTCCGGGCGTAGTTCCCGGTATCGCCGCCGAGGTAGCACGCGTTCGGAATGCTCTCCGCATACGACTTCCACGTCTTCCCGGCCGCGAGCAAGCTGCGTACGACGTTCGGGACGTTCTGGACGGTCGAGAAGCCGTCGTTGTTCGAGATGATCTGGCCCGTCGACAGCTCGAAGTAGTTCCCGATCGACGGATGGGTATTGGCGTAGTACTGCGTCGCCAGCCCGTACTGTTGCGCCAGGCCGTTCAAATACGGCATCGACGAGCTGCCGATGACGCTCGAGTAGTTGGTGTTCTCCTCCGTCACGATGAACACGTGCCCGAACGTCGCGCCCGCGGACGGCGGCGTGACCGTGATGGCCGACGGGCCGCTCTGCCCTTCGCTCGTGGCCGTGATCGTCGCGGAACCCGCCACCACGCCGCTCACGAGCCCGCTCGAGCTCACCGTCGCGACCGAATTGTCGCTGCTCGACCACGTGATCGTCCGTCCCGTCAGCGCGTTGCCGCTCGCGTCCTTCGGGGTCGCCGTCAGCTGGAGCGTACTCCCGACCGGCACGCTCCCCGACGCCGGGCTCACGGTCACCGAGGCCACCGGCACATGCACCACCGTAATGGCCGACGCGCCGCTCTGACCCTCGCTCGTGGCCGTGATCGTCGCCGAGCCTGCCACCTTGCCGGTCACGAGCCCGCTCGAGCTCACCGTCGCGACCGCCGTGTTGCTGCTCGACCACGCGATCGTCCGCCCCGACAGCGGGTTGCCGCCCCCGTCCTTCGGCGTCGCCGTGAGCTGCACCGTCTTGCCTTCATTCACGTTGGCCGACGTCGGCGTCACGCTCACCGACGCCACCGGGACGCTCGTCACGGTGATGCTGGCGGTGCCGCTCTGTCCCTCGCTGGTCGCGGTGATCGTCGCCGACCCCGCCGCCCCGCCGGACACGAGGCCGCTGCTGGTGACCGACGCCACCGAGTTGTTGCTGCTCGACCACGTCACCATCCGTCCGGTCAGCGGGTTTCCGTTCGCGTCCTTCGGGGTCGCCGTGAGCTGGACGGTCTGGCCCACCGGCAGGTTCGCCGACGCCGGAGTCACCGTCACCGAGCTCACCGCCACGCCGGACACGGTGATGCTCGAAGTCCCGCTCTGTCCCTCGCTGGTGGCGGTAATCGTCGCCGAGCCTGACGTCCCGCCGGTGACGAGCCCGTTGCCGTCAACGCTGGCGACCGCCGTGTTGCTGCTCGACCAGGTCACCGCACGTCCGGTCAACGGGTTCCCGCTCGCATCCTTCGGGGTCGCCGTGAGCTGGACGGTCTGGCCCACCTGCACGGTCGCCGATGCCGGGCTCACCGTCACCGAGCTCACCGGTACCACCGCCACCGCCTTGGTGAGGTAGGGCTCGGCCGCCCAGCCGTCCGCTCCCTGGTCGAAGTCGACCTGCCAGCGAATCGCCTGGTCCCCTGCCGCGTCGACCACGGGACCGCCGACGACCGTGCCCTGAGCGCCCGCCGGCTGGGTTCCCACCAACGTCCCGGAGACGGCAGGCGCGTTCCGGATGTTCGTGACGTCGGTCGTTTGCACCCGGTCGCCGATGACGAACTTGTTCGCCGCCGGGGGCGTCACGGTGATGCTGGAGGTGCCGCTCTGCCCTTCGCTCGTCGCGGTGATCGTCGCCGAGCCTGCCGCCGCGGCGGTGACGAGCCCGCTGCCGTCGACGTTGGCGACCGACGTGTTGCTGCTCGACCACGTCACCGCGCGCCCGGTGAGCGCGTTGCCGTTGGCATCCTTTGGCGTGGCGCTGAGCTGCACCGACTGACCCACCGGGACCGTGGCCGACGGCGGCGCGACACTGACGGATGCGACCGGCGACGGCGCGCAGGTCACCGTGACGTTGGCCGTGTCGCTCTTCGAGCCGGGATGGCTGGTCGCGGCGACCTTGAAGTTGCCGCAGCTCGCGTTCTTGTAATGGCCGTAGTGCCGCTTGCCGCTCGAGCTCGTGTCGATCGTCCCGCCCGTCACGCTCCACGTGACGCCGATCTGCGCGCTGTCACCGGTCGTCGTGAAACCGACGGCCGTGAAATCCTGCGACTGATTTTGCTGCAGCGTGACGACGTTTGGGGAAACGACGAGTTGTGCGACTGACGGATTCGGCTCGGTGACGGTGAGCGGTCTCTCGCAGCTCGCGACCCACAGAAGGGCGAGCCCAGCGACCGCCACGGCAACCGCGCGGTCTCTGAGCAGGGCCAGGCGATGCGCCAGCTTATGCCTGAACGTCATGATGCGCCCTCGGCAGGAGTGAACGCGAACGGGCCGCCAGCTGTCGACCCGTGGTCGATCGCTGGCGGCCCGGCGAGCATGGCGGAGATCCGCTGTAGCCCCGTAGCTCTGCGTCACCGTCTTTCGACGGCTTTGCTCTGAGCAGCGCGATGTGCGCCCTCAAGCTAGGGACCGAGAGGGGCTCGGACCGTGATCCAAATCAACATCATCGTGGCAACGAGTGGTAGGATGTATCCCTTTGAAACCGAGGGAGTTTCACGACCCGATCTGGACGCTCACGCCCTCGCGCCGCAGCTTGCCCAAGAGCCACGCGTCCACCCGTGCGGTCACCTCCACTACCCCGTCCACTTGGGACTCGTGCAACACTTCGGAGTCGCGGTACAGCGCGGCGAGCAGCTTCCCGTCCTCGACGGGCACGTGGATCCGGGCCACGGGCCGGAGCGCCTGCGCAGAGGCGCGGAGTACGCTGCGCAACCCTTCCACCCCGCCCGTGGGATGCGGGATGCGGGATCCGGAGCGCGCCGACGTGAGCAGCGCGTGCGGGTAGCGCTCCCGCACGCCTGCGAGGAACGCGTCGGCGTCGCCGATCAGATCGGCCTTGTTGAAGACGTACACCACTCGCTTGCGATCCCGTACCACGCTTCCCGCATCGTGCATCCCGCTTCCCGCCGAGTACAATCCCATCTCCTCCAGCACCGTCTCCACCACGTTGACCTGCTCCTCCCAGCCGGGATGAGCGGCATCGACGACGTGCAGCAGGAGATCCGCGGCGCGGGCCTCCTCGAGCGTGGCGCGGAACGACGCGACCAGATGGTGCGGCAGCTTGCGGATGAACCCGACCGTGTCGGCGACGCGGAACCGGTACCCCCCGCCGACGTCGAGCTCGCGGGTGAGCGTATCGAGCGTCGCGAACAACCGATCCTCCACGAAGACGTCGGCACCCGAGAGCGCGCGCAGGATGCTCGACTTCCCGGCGTTGGTATAGCCCACCAACGCCGCGCTGGGGAGGTCGCGCCGACCCTGCCGCTGGTTCGCGCGGTGGTCGGCCACGCCTTCGAGGCGTCGCTTCAGGACCGAGATCTTGCGGCGGATGACCCGGCGGTCGGTCTCGAGCTGCGTTTCGCCCGGCCCCCGCAGCCCGATGCCGCCCCGGATCCTCGAGAGGTGGGTCCACATGCGCGTGAGGCGCGGCAGCAGGTACTCGAGCTGTGCCAGCTCCACCTGCATCTTTGCCTCCGCCGAGCGCGCGCGGGTCGCAAAGATGTCGAGGATCAGCTCGGTGCGGTCCATCACTCGGACCGCCAGCGCGTTCTCCAGATTCGTCCCCTGCACGGGCGAGAGGGGCTCGTCGAACAGCACCAGCGTGGAGCGAGTATCCTGGAGGACGCCTTTCAGCTCCTCGACCTTCCCCTGCCCCAGGTAGAAGGTGGGCGTAGGCGCTTCGACGCGCTGGTGGGTCTGGCCCACCACCTCGGCTCCGGCGGTATCGGCGAGCCGGCGGAGCTCGTCAAGATGGTCTCCCACCTGTGCCGCCTCGGCGGACCCCTTGCGTGGGGCGCCGACCAAGAACGCCTTCTCCACCGGCGGCTGGATCTCGATTAGCTGTCGAATGCCTCGAAGCCTCCTCGACTCGAATCTAACAGCCCCTCATTTCAAGAGCTTCAAGAGCGGCACGTTCCCCTTGCCGGTGAGCGCGACGGTCTTGTCCCCGAGCGGGGTGTCGAGCAGCACCCGGCCCGTGATGCCGTAGCCCACCGCCCGGCGGGTGAGCAGCGCTTTGGCCCCCGCGCCCACCCCGGCCCATTCGAACCGTACCGGCACGACCACCCGGTTGTGATTCGTGGGCGACAGGTCGAGGGGCCGGTCCAGCAACGCGTCACCGAAGTGGGTGCCCTCGAGATCGACGCCGACCTCCAGCCGCGTCGAGCGGATGCGATAGTCGTTGGGGTTAAAGACGTCGAACACCAGGTCGAAGGTCCCGCCCGTGAGGCCGATCCCGGTCACGGCGATCTCCTGCAGCGAGACGTCGGGCTCGGTGAACGCCAGGCGGCCAAGGGTGGCGCAGGAGAGGCACAGCAACACGGGAAACGGGAAACGGGAAAGGGGAAACGTACGCTGTCGTAGCATCACGTTTCCCGTTTCTCGTTTCCCGTTTCCCGCGCAATCCGTTCCTTTAGTTTTTGCCAGAACGCCATCCGCTCTCCGATGGTCTTTTCGAAGCCAGAGTCCGTGGGCTGATACCAGCTCGCCCCCCGCAGCACCTCCGGCAGGTATTCCTGCGGGACATAGGCGTGCTCGAACGCATGCGCGTACTTGTACCCCGCTCCGTACCCCAACTCCTCCATGAGCGGGGTCGGGGCGTTGCGGATGTGGAGCGGCACCGCTGCGGCGGGATGCGCCGCGGCGGCGTCCATCGCCTGGGCGAACGCCGTGTAGACGCGGTTCGATTTGGGCGCGGTGGCGAGGTACACCACCGCCTCGGCGACCGCCAGCTCACCCTCGGGCGATCCCAGGAAGTGGTAGGCGTCTTTGGCGCCGAGCGCGACGGCCATGGCCCGCGGGTCCGCGAGCCCCACGTCCTCCGCGGCGATCCGGACCAGGCGGCGGGCGACGTAGAGCGGATCTTCACCGCCCGCGAGCATGCGCGCCAACCAGTAGAGGGAGCCCTCCACGTCCGACCCGCGCACGGCCTTGTGCAAGGCGGAGATGAGGTTGAAATGCTGCTCGCCGGACTTGTCGTAGACCGGGAGCGGACGTTCCAGCACCTCAACCACCGTCTCACGGGAAACGGGAAACGAGAAACGGGAAACGTTGGCGACGTGGTTGAGGACTGCTTCCAATCCGTTCAACGCGCGACGTGCGTCGCCCTGGGCGTAAGTGACGAGCGCCTCCGTCGCCTCCTTGGCCAGCACGTCTCCCGCTTCCCGTGTCTCGTTTCCCGATTTCGCGATCGCTCGCTCGATCACTAGCCGGACGTGCTCGTCTTTCAACGGCTCGAACACGAACACCCGACACCGCGACAACAGCGGGGCCGTCAGCTCGAAGCTCGGGTTCTCGGTCGTGGCCCCGATCAGCGTAATGATGCCGTTCTCGACCCAGGGCAGGAACGCGTCCTGCTGTGCTCGGTTGAAGCGATGGATTTCGTCGCAGAAGAGGATGGTGCCGCGGCCCTCGTACTTGAGTCGCTCTTCCGCCTGCCCGATGATTTCGCGCACCCGCCCCACCCCCTCGGTCACCGCGGAGAACGGCTCGAAGTGGCGGTCGGTGTAATTGGCGACGAGGCGGGCGAGGGTGGTCTTGCCGGAGCCGGGTGGCCCCCAGAAGATGCACGACCCCACGTCGCCGCGGCGGATCAGCTCGCCCAGCGCCCTGCCGGGGCCGAGCAGGTGCTCCTGGCCGAGGAAATCTTCCAGTGTCGTCGGGCGCATGCGGGCGGCTAGAGGCTCGGCACTACTCCCCTGACCGCTCCCCTGGAAAAGCGTGGGGTCAGACACGGGAGACGGGACGCGGGACACGGGACACGGGACACGTCCTGCAGAAGAATGGCACCGGCTGCGCGAACACGATACGGGTCTCGTCCCGAATGCTCCGTACGTTCATGCGATGAGACAACTCCAATCCCTCGACGTGTGGCGCACGGCTCACGACCTGTGCGAGGCGGCTTATCGCCTCACCGATGCTCCCGCCCTGAATCGACACTTTGCCTTAGTCGATCAGATGCGACGGGCCGCGCTTTCCATCCCCGCCAACATTGCGGAAGGTTACGCCCTTGGTACCACAACGCAATTCGTCCGGTACCTGAGAATCTCGTTGGGTTCGGCCGCCGAGCTCGGGAGTCATCTGGAGGTGCTGCGGCGCCTCAAACTGATCGAAGACGGGCCGGTTTCGGCGGCCATCACCCTGTGCAGCAGAGTCATAGCCATGCTTGTGGGTCTGCTGCGGAAGCTCGGCCGCCGGAGCACCTCACGTTTCCCATTTCCCGTGTCCCGTTTCTCGGTCAAGTCCGAACCAGAAGAGCCTTCGTAAGATAGAAAACAGCCGCCCCCGCGAAGAAAGCGCCGGGGAGCTTCCAGCCGGGTTTGCCCTGAAATTCCGGCACCAGATTCGACGCGGCCACATAAATCGTGACACCGGCGGACAGCGCGAGTCCGTGGTGAATGAGAAACGCAATCTGGTCGGTGAGGGCCACTCCGGCGAGCGTCGCCGCGCCCAGCATCGCGGCGGCCCCGATCGCCTGCCGGCCCGAGCGCCCGCCCGCTATCATCAGGCTCGATACGGTCACGCCCTCCGGGAGCTTGTGGAGGAAGATGGCGATGAACACCATCAGGCCGAGCGCCGGGCGCACGAGAAATGCGCTGGCGATGGCGACGCCATCGAAAAAGGTGTGCAACAGGAGCCCCACGAGCGCCGACGTCCCCGCGAGCCGGTTGACGGCGTGGGTCTCCTCGCCGAAATGGAAGTGCGGCGTCAGCGTATGCTGGGTGAAGTGCACGGCCAGGTAGCCCGCCAGGACGAGCGCCGGCGCCGCACTGCCCGAGCGGACGAACGCTTCCGGGAGCACCTCCACCAGCGCGACGGAGAGCATGAAACCCGCCCCGAACGCGACGAAGTGCTCGATCAGCGCGAGCTCGCGCGCCGCGCGCCGTGTCACCGCGAGCGCCCCGACCACGTTGCCGAGCGCAGCCACGAAGGCGTACCAGAAGGCGCTAGACACGGGAGAGGAGGTAGTCGCGGGTGTTACGGGACGGATCCTCGAGCACTTCCGCGAGCAGCCGCTCGAGCGTCTCCCCCACCTGAGGCCCGGGGCGCACCCCGGCGGCCAGGAGATCGTCCCCCTTCACCGCCAGGTCCTTCACCGTCAGCGGATCCTTCGCTGCTCGAACGGCCGCGACGACTTTCGGCAGCCGGGAAACGGGAAACGGGAAACGGGAAACGGCGAGTCCCGGCAGCAGGGCCAGCAGGTCGTCCGCGTACTCCCCCACCTGCGATAGCCATTTCCGGACCTCGGGAAGGTGTCTCGGATCCGGATACTTGTCCCGCCACTGCCCGATCGCGCGGGCTCGTTCGATATCCTTGTTGGAGCTCTTCAAACGCGTCAGCAGCGATGCCGGATCTGATGCCAAGTAGGCGGTGACGAGGACGGCATCACGCGGCAGCTTGTCCACGTTTCCCGTTTCCCGTTTCCCGCCTCCCGGAATTTCCGGCAGCCATATCCTCGCCGCCCCCACGTCGATCCATAGCGTCAGCAGTTTCGACACCCGCTTGGCCGTGGCGATGCCCTTGAACCACTCGTCCCGCACCCGCTCGGCCGAGAGCTGCGCCAACCCCTGCACGTTCGCCTTCGCGGCTTCCAGGGTCCGCGGCTGGATCCGGAACTCGAACCGCGCGCTGAAGCGCAGCGCGCGCAGGATCCGCAGGTAGTCCTCCTGGAACCGCCAGTTGGCGTCCCCCACCGAGCGGATCAGCTTGTGCTCGAGGTCGTCGGCGCCGTGGAACGGATCGCGCCACTCGTGTCGAATCGGGTGATACGCGATCGCGTTGATGGTGAAATCCCGGCGCGCCAGGTCATCCATCAGCGAGACCCCGAACTCCACGACCGCGTGCCGCCCGTCGGTCTTGATGTCCTTGCGGAACGTGGTGACCTCGTGCTGGCGGTTCTGCTGGTCGAGCACGGCGACGGTGCCGTGCTCGATCCCCACCGGCACGGTGCGCTTGAACAGCCGTTGCACCTCGCCGGGCGGCGCCGCGGTCGTCAGGTCGAAGTCATGATTCTCGACCCCCAACAGATTGTCGCGGATCGCCCCCCCAACGCACCACGTCTCGTAGCCCGCGCCTTCCAGCTGTTTGGCGATCCGCAGGACCGCATCAGGAATCGGCAGCCGGGCGGGGAAGCCCATCCCCGACCCTATGCCTCGAGGATCACGGCGGCGGCGGCGACGCCGGCGCTGTGGGTGAGGCTGACGTGAACGTGTGTCACGCCCCGCACGCGCGCGCGCTCCGCCGCCTGCCCGCTCAGCGCGAGCCGGGGCGCGCCGCCGTCTGCACGCTGCACCTCCACCTGCAGAAACGACACGCCCTGGCTCCATCCCGTCCCCAGCGCCTTGAAGCACGCTTCCTTGGCGGCGAAGCGGGCGGCCAGCGCTTCGGCCTTGTCCGCGCGCCCGGCGCAGTCATGGCGCTCGGCGGGGGTGAACACCCGCTCCTCAAACGTCTGCTGGGCGAGCAGCTCCCGAACCTTCACCACCTCCACGACGTCGAGGCCCATGCCCACGATCATCCGCAGAGCACGCTCCCCCCGTTGACGTTCAGAATCTCGCCCGTGATGTGCCGGGCCAGGTCGGAGCACAGAAACACGATCGGCCCCGCACACTCCTCCGCACTCGCCACGCGGCCGAGCGGGATGGTCCGCTCGATCTCGCGCTTCCCCCCGCCCCCCTCTTTGGCATACGCCGTCGCGGACATCTCGGTCTCGACCCATCCCGGTGCCACACAGTTCACGTTGATCCGGCGCGGGGCCAGCTCGACCGCGAGCGATTTGGTGAACGAGATCACCGCGCCCTTGGTGGCCGCGTAGTCGGCGTGCAACGCCTCGCCGCGCTGTCCGGCCGTGGATGAGACGAGTACGATCTTTCCGCCGTCGGGAAGCAGCGGGATGGCGGCGCGGCACACGTACAGTACGCTGTCCAGGTTGGCGCGCCGCGTCGCCTCCCACTGCAAGTCGGTCATGGCGGCGACGGGCACCTCATCGGACGGCCAGATCCCGTGGTTCACGATCAGGAGCTCGAGGCCCCCGAGTCCCTGCACCGCGTCGTCCACCGCCCGGCCCGCGGCCGCCGGATCGCCCAAATCGCCCGTGACCGCGATCGCGGGACGGCGCAACCGCTTCACCGCGGCGAGCGTTTCCTCCGCCTCCGCCCTCCGGCTGCGATATCCCACGGCGACGCCCGCGCCGGCCTGCGCGAGCATCAGGGCCGTCGCGCGCCCGATGCCCCGGCCCCCGCCCGTCACAAACGCGCGCTTCCCCGAGAGATCGATCACCGCCCTGATCCAACGCGGAACGCGGAACGCGGAACGCGGAACAGAAGTGAAGTGTCGCTGGCTGCACCACGCTCACACGTTTGTTCCGCGTTCCGCGTTCCCACTTCCGCGTTCATGCGTTCAGCCGCTCCTCCACCATTTCGCAGATCAGGTGCTCGATCGCGAGGTGCATCTCCTGGATCCGCGCGGTGTCGTCCGACGGCACGATCAGGGCCACGTCGGCCAGCTCCTGGAGGCGGCCGCCCGACTTGCCCAGGAAGCTCACGACGCTCACGCCGCGGGCCTTCGCCGCCTGCGCGGCACGAATCACATTGGGGCTTTCCCCGCTGGTCGAGTGGAGCGAGAGCACGTCGCCGGGCCGCGCCAGGGCTTCGAGCTGGCGCGCGAATACTTCGTCGAAGCCCATATCGTTGGCGCACGCCGTGAGGAGCGAGCTGTCGGTCGTGAGGGCCACGGCGCGCAGCGCCGCCCGGTTGGACTGATACCGCACGACGTACTCGGTCGCGAGATGCTGCGCGGCCGCCGCGCTGCCGCCGTTGCCGGCGAAGAACAGCGTCCCGCCGGCGCGCAGGGCGGCGACGTAGCGAGCGGCGATCGCCGCGATCGTCTCAGCGTGTTCCTCCCCCACCCGCGTCGCCAGCGCCGCCAGGGTCGTGAGCCCCGCGCGGGCCTGCTCGGCGGGCGTCACTCGCCGGCCGCCTGCACCAGCGCCTGCAGGTCCGCGGCCGAGGCCCCCCGCTCCTCGAGCGCGGTCCCGACGACCACGAAGTCGGCTCCCGCTGCGCGCGCCGCCCGCACCTGGGCCGGCCGTTTGATCCCGCCCCCCACGAACAACGTGAGATCCGGTACCGCCGCGCGACACGCGCGGATCACGTCCGCCGCCACGGGGCGGGGCGCGCCGCTCCCCGCGTCCAGATAGATCGCCCGCATCCCGATCAGCCGCGCCGCCGTCGCGTGCGCGGCGGCGAGCTCGGGCTTGTCCGCCGGTAACGGTCGCGTCTGGCTCACCGCCTCGACGCTCGTGACCCGTCCACCGTCCACCAGGATGTAGCCCGTCGAAAGGGTGGCGACGAGGTGACGGGTGAGAAACGGAACCGCGCGCACGTGCTCTTCGATGAGGTATTGCGCGTTGCGTCCGGAGACGAGCGACAGGAACAGCACCAGGTCGACCTCGGCGGTGAGCTGCAGCGCAGATCCGGGGAACAGCGCGACCGGGAGCCCCGCCGCCGCCTGCCGGATCGCTCGCGCGACGAGCTCCGTGTTTTGCGTCCCGTCGAACGAGGAGCCGATCATGATCCCCGCCGCGCCCGCCGCACCGGCCGCACGCGCCACGTCCGCGGCCTGGGCCGGCGTGGTGCGGCTGGGGTCGACCAGCACCAGCAGACCGGGACGCCGCTCGAGCAATCCGCTCACGGCTCGCTCCCCGCGATGCGCTCGGCGAGCCCCGCGAGCCCGGTCGCATCGGCCTCGGCCTGCGCCTCGAACGCGTAGGTGATGAACGCGTCGGCTGCGAGGAGCTCGAGCGCCAGCTCGCGCCCGCCCTCCGGCCGACCCGCCACCCGCCCCAGCACACGCCGCCCCAGCACGGCGAGCTGATCCGGCAGCGGCACGAGGGGGGGGAGCTCCGCGTCGGTCACCGCGGCCTCGAGGCACGCCCGCAGCGCGTCCGGAGGAATCGGCCGCCTCGCTTCGAGCCAGGCGAGCACCTCGCGCCGGGTCATCGCCGCAGCAACCCCTCGACGATCGCCCGAGCTTGGGCCCGGGCCAGCCCCAGCTTCGTGGCGTCCCCCGCTCCCGCGGACGCGAAATGCGGCCGCCCCCCGCCCTTCCCGCCCGACACGGCGGCGATCGCGTTGGCGATGTCACCCGCCTTCACCCCCTGCTGCACCAGGTCGTCGGTGACGGCGACGTGCACGCCGGCGCGCTCGCCGTTCGTGAACAGGACAGAGATGGCGCGCGTGTGGCTCGCCCGGAACGCGTCCATCGCCAGCGCGATTTGGTCTCGATCCTCGAGATCCGAGTCCGCGATATGCAGCTCCACGTCGCCAATTTGCTCTACCGCTCCCTGCTCCCCGCTCCCTGCTCCCTGCTTGAGCAAGCCTTCGATTCGTTTCTCCAGCTTCCGGTTCTCCTCCAGCAGCTGCTCGATCCGGCGCCCGAGATGCTCGGGTTGCGTCCGCAGCGCGCCCGCCGCCTGCTCCAGCTCGCCCTCCAGCTTGCGGATCAGCGCGTACGCCCCCGGGCCGGTCACGGCCTCGATACGGCGCACGCCCGCGGCCGCCCCCGTCTCGTGCGTGAAGCGGAACAGCGCGATCTGACCGGTCGTGGGAACGTGCGTCCCGCCGCACAACTCCAGCGAGACGCCCGGTACGTCGACGACGCGCACGATGTCGCCATACTTCTCCGTGAAGAACGCCATCGCCCCTGCGGCGATCGCCTCCCGGTACTTCATCTCCCGCGTCGCGACGGGCAGGTTCGCCCAGATGTGGCGGTTCACTTCCTCCTCAACGCGGGCGAGCGTCGGGTCATCCACCGGGCCGTGGTGCGAGAAGTCAAAGCGCAACCGGTCGGGAGCCACGACCGAGCCCTGCTGGCGCACGTGGGGGCCGAGGATCTTGCGGAGCGCGGCGTGCACGAGGTGCGTCGCCGTGTGGTTGCGCTCGATGTTCTTGCGGCGCGGCTCGTCGACCTGGGCCAGCACCGGCGTCGGCTCGAATTCGTCCGCGAAGTGACCGACCACGGCGCTCAGGCCGTCCACCTTCTCCACCCCCTCCACGTCGAGGGTCCACCCCTTCCCCTTCACCTGGCCCGTATCACTGACCTGCCCACCCGACTCGACGTAGAACGGATTCTCCTGCAACACGACCTCGACCACGTCACTCGCCTGCCGAAACCTGAGCACATCGGTCTCGGCGTGCGTGGTATCGTAGCCCACCCACTTCTGCTTGGCCCTGGGTTTGACGGAACGCCAGTCGCCGCGGCGCTTCACGTGAACCGCGACCTTCCCGGCGTCCCCCACCTTGCTCCGCTCCAGCGCCTCGAGCGAGCGCGTGCGCTGCTTGCCCAGCTCCCGCTCGAACCCCGCGACGTCCACCGTCTGGCCACGCTCCCCGGCGATCAGCTGCGTCAGGTCGATCGGAAAGCCGAAGGTATCGTACAACTTGAACGCCTCCGTGCCGGAGATGGCCTTCGCACCCTCCAGCTGCTCCAGCCGCTCGAGCCCGCCCTCGATCGTGTCGAAGAAGCGCTCTTCCTCGGCGCGCGTGACGCTTTCCAGGTGGCTGCGCTTCTGGACCAGCTCCGGATACACGCTTCCCAAGAGGCCGCCCACCGTATGCACCAGATGCACCAGCGTCGGCTCGCGGCGACCCAACAGCCAGGCGTGGCGCACCGCGCGGCGCAGGATGCGGCGCAGCACGTAGCCCCGTCCTTCGTTCGACGGGTAGACGCCGTCCGCCAGCAGGAACGCGACGGCCCGCGCGTGGTCCGCGAGCACCCGGTAGGACGCACCCCCCGGTCCGCGGTCGTACTTCTTCCCCACGACCTCCACCGCGCGCTCGATGATCGGCGTGAACAGGTCGGTGTCGTAGTTGGACGGGACCCGCTGCATGACCGCCGCGAGCCGCTCGAGGCCGGCGCCGGTGTCCACAGAGGGAGCAGGGAGCGGGGAGCGGGACCCGTCGGCCTGCTGGTCGTACTGCATAAACACGAGGTTCCAGCTCTCGAGCAGCTGCCCTTCCTCGCTCAGACGCACGAACTCGTCGAGACTGAGCTCCCCTTTCCCCTTTCCCGTTTCCCGTTTCCCGCGAATGTCTACGAGGATCTCCGAGCAGGGGCCGCACGGTCCGGTTTCCCCCATTTGCCAGAAATTGTCCTCGTCGCCCAGACCATAGATCCGCTCGTCGGGGAGGCCCGCCACCTGCCGCCAGAGCCGGCGTGCTTCGTCGTCCGTGTGATGCACCGTGACGTAGACGCGCCCGGGGGCAATGCCCAGCCCGTCCTCCCCGGTCACCCATGCCCAGGCGTATTCGATCGCCTCCTTCTTGAAGTAGTCGCCGAAGGAGAAGTTGCCGAGCATCTCGAAGAAGGTGTGATGGCGGGCCGTATGCCCGACCTGCTCGAGGTCGTTGTGTTTGCCGCCCGCCCGCACGCACTTCTGGCAGGTCACCGCCCTGGTGTATGGCCGTCGCTCGAGCCCCTGAAAGACGCGCTTGAACTGCACCATCCCGGCGTTCGTGAACAGGAGGGTGGGGTCGTCGGCCGGGATCAGGGGGGAGCTGGGCACTTCCTGGTGCCCTCGGCCCGCGAAAAAGTCAAGAAACGTGCGGCGAATTTCGGCGGACGTCATGGGTGAGAATATACTGTTCCAAAGCGAGCAACTGCCGCAGGGCGCCGACACGCTTGCCAGCATGGTACCGCAACGAAGGCTGTCCGCGGGTGGCGCTGTGGCTCGCGCGTGAGGCTCCACCTCCCGTATCAACCGCATGACCGGTTGAGAGATACGGGCGCCCGCCTCGTTCCCCTTCGCACCGGGAGTCCTGGCCCACGGCTTGCAAGCAGGAGCGCGCGGCCCGTGCCATGAAACCCTTCCCTCGCCCCAGCATACGGCGCGCCGTCATCGTCGTGCCGAGTCTGTTCACGCTTTTCAACCTGTTCTTCGGGATCTGGTCGATGGTGCTGGCCTCCCGGGGCGACTTCTACCGGGCCGGGTGGTACATCTTCGCCGGGGGAATCCTGGACGCGCTCGACGGCCGCGTGGCGCGCCTCTCCAGGACGGGGACCCGGTTCGGCGCGGAGCTGGACAGCCTAGTGGACGTGGTGAGCTTCGGCGTGGCGCCGGCGTTTCTCATCTACCAGCTCGAGTTCGCCGCCGCCGGGTCGGCGGAGTGGATTTTCTGCTACTTTTACGTGATGGCGGCGACGATCCGGCTCGCGCGCTTCAACATCACGCAGGCGGGGCATTCCAAACGGCACTTCGTCGGCCTCCCGTCGCCGGCCGCGGGGATGACGCTCGCCACGTTCTATCCGTTCACCACGACGGATCTGTACGCCGGAGCGTTCCGCTACCTGCCGCGCCATCACACGATGCAGCTCCTGATGATCGTCCTCGCGATCCTGATGGTGAGCAACGTGCGCTATGCCGCGCTGCCCCGGGCGGGCGTGCGGAGCGTGCGCGGCCTGCTGGGACTCGCCACGATCCTGTTCGTCCTCGTGTTCGGGCTCCTCGACCACGACGCGTTTTTCTTCCCGCTGGCGGTGGCCTACATGGCCTACGGCGTGGTGCGCGCGGTCTTCCTGGGCTTCTTGGCCGAGGACATGGAGGACGACGCGGCTGCCATCGCCGAGCCCAGCGTCATCATCGCCGGCGAGCCCGAGCGCCTCCGGGGGGCGGGGTGAGCGTTTCAACGCAAGACAGCCCTGCCTGGCAGCACGAAGGTGACTGGCGGACTCTCTTCCTGACGTCGTTTCTGATTTGGCTGACGCCGACGCTGGTCGGCGTCACCGCCAAGGCCTGGTTTCTCGCGAAACATGGGTTTGCCAGCGTCGCCGGATCGCTCTCTCTGCACTCGCTCTCCGTGGGGCAGCGGTTGTCGTTCTTCCGGGCCGACTTGGCCTTCGGTGTTTTCCTCCTGCCTCTCTGCTTCCTGGGGGTGCGCGCCCTCCTGCCGATCCGTTGGTATTCGCGGACGGTCGTGGCGGTTACGCTCATGGCCCTCGTCGTGCAACTCCTGGCCTTCGGCGAATTCGTCGTGCTGGGAAATCTCGCCGGCTATGAGCTGCTCGCTGAAGGTTTCGATTGGGGGCTCGCGCACCCGTTGGCGGCGCTGGAATATCTGGTCGCATTCGACTTCATCAAGCCTCTGGTCATCGTCGGCGGGACTGCCGCGGCCCTGCTGTCGATTTGGCCCCTGGTAAGGCAGCGGCGCCAGGCGCTCAAGAAGCAGATCTATGCCGTGTCCGCTGCTCTGTGGATCGTGTGCGCCGCGCCGGCAATCGCATCATGGCTTCCGTGGATGCGGCCCACGGTGTTTCACTCCGCGATGATTTCCCTGACGGTGCAATCGCTGTTTGGTTCCGAGTTGGGATCAGAATCGAGCGCGGAACGCTACGATGGCTATTCGATAGGCACGCTTCGGCCCATCTATCAGCAGCTGGCGAACGCAGCGAGTCCCGGGTGGCCACGCCCGCATTGGGGCGCCGCAAAGGGCTATGACGTGGTCCTCTTCGTCATGGAGACGGGTCCCGCTCACATCTTATCGTGGGACGCAAATCTCAACGACTTTCCCAACCTGCAGCGCCTGAGGCAAAACGCCTGGGTAGGCACGCAGCACTACACGACGTCGCCCGAGAGCTTTAGAGCCATCACATCAATGCTGCTGTCCATGTATCCGGTCAGACATAGCCGGAGTTTTGTGGAGAGACGGCGGACCCCGCCTGGACTGATCCAGAGCCTTCATGCCACCGGCTATGAGACCGGAGTGTACTTGCCGAACGTCCACGGCACTCGCCATGCCAAGGATGAAGAAGACTATTACAAGACGCTGGGACCGGATCGGGTGTCGATTCCCGATACGTCACCGGTTCCCAGGGCGAACGCGCCGGGATGGCAGGAAGCGCAGGACTTGGACGTGCTGGCGCTGCGCAACCTGGAAGGGGCCTACCGGGCGGCCGCTTCCACTGGAACGCGGTTTCTCGGCGTTTTCGCGCCACAGCTGTCACACGAGCCATGGGTCGATGTGACCACGGGCGAACACGACATGGCGAAGCGCCGCTATAACCTCATGAAAGTGGAGGACCGTGAGTTGGGAGAGCTCATCACCACGGTCGAGCGGGCCGGACGCCTCAATAAGACGCTACTCGTCGTGACCTGCGACCATGGCCTTCGGAGCAGCGAGTCGGACTCCTCCTTTCGGGCCGGGCAGATCGACGATCTGACCTTCCATGTTCCATTTCTCCTGTACGCCCCGGGGATCGTCAAGCAACAGACGAATCTGTCGTGGATGACGTCTCACCTCGATATCACTCCGTCCATTCTCGACTTGCTGGGCATCTCGGAAGGCAGGGAGTTCGAGGCGGGGACCGCGATCTGGAACGAGAGCCTCAAGGACCGGACCACCTTCTTCTGGGCTGCTCAGTACTTTGGGGCGAACGGTTACCATTCCCGCGACTCGTTTTCCATGTGGAATCCGATGATCAACGTCACGTACCGGAATCACACACTCCACTTCACCGCCGCCGACGCCGTGCCGCTGGACAGTTTGGCCCATGGGGACATCATCGATCGGATTCAGACAATGGGCGCGCTGGGAAGCGCGTGGTACAACCTTGCCATCAGCGCTCCCGCGGCTCCCCCCGGAACTTCAGCCCCGATTCAACCGAAGTGAGGTTCTGCACCAACTCCTTCACCCTGGGGCCCTCATAACCCCGCCGTACGAGATAGGCCAGCAGCCGCCGTTTGCGCACGGGCGGAGGAAGATCCGCCAACTGCCGCGCCCGCCTCGCGGCGACGGCCCGTGCCTCGACCTCGGGGTCGATGCCCTCGTCCGCCAGCGCGCGGCGCACCGCCTCCTCCGCGGTCCGGCGCTCCACACCCTGTGCCAGCAGATCCCGGAGCAGCCGCGCCGGCCCCTTGCCGCGCGTCGCCCGCAGGGCCGCGTACTGCTCCGCGTAGCGGCCGTCATCGAGCAACCCGCGCACCCTGAGCCGCTCCAGGGCGGCATCCACGGCCGCCGGCGGGTGCTGCTTCTTCACGAGCCGCCGCCGCAGGTCGCCGCGGGCGTGCGCCCGCCGCGCCAGCGCCCGGAGCGCCGCCCGCTCGGCGGCCTCCACGTCGGCGAGCGCGCGTAGCCGCTCCAGCACCGCGGGCGCCAGCTCCGCGCCGAGCTGCAGGCTCAGCGGCTCGAGCGCGACCCCGGGGAGCGACGCGAAGCGCCCCCGATCCACCTCGACCAGCCGATAGCCCGGCTGGCGTGGATCGGGGGCGAGTCCGGTGAGGGTCGGCACTCACTCCTCGGGGGCAGAGGCCTCCTCGTCGGCCGCCACCACGACGGACTTCACCCCGAGGTGCTCTTTCACTTTCGCCTCGACCTCGACCGCGAGGTCGGGGTGGTCCTTGAGGTACAGCTTCGCGTTCTCGCGGCCCTGTCCGATCCGCTCCTTACCGTATGCGTACCACGCGCCGGCTTTCTCGATGATGCCCGCCTCCGCCGCGATGTCCACCAGCAGCGACTCGTGGCTGATTCCCTCGTCGAACATGATATCGAACTCGGCCTGGCGGAACGGCGGCGCGACCTTGTTCTTCACGACCTTGACGCGGACGTGGTTGCCGATCACCACCTCCCGCTCCTTCACCGGACCGATGCGCCGCATGTCGAGCCGGACCGACGCGTAGAACTTGAGCGCCCGCCCGCCGCTGGTGGTCTCGGGGTTGCCGAACATGATCCCGATCTTCTCGCGCAGCTGGTTGATGAAGATTACCGAAGTGCGAGAACGGTTGATCGCCCCGGCGAGCTTACGCAGCGCCTGACTCATCAAGCGCGCCTGCAGGCCCGGGAGCGAGTCTCCCATTTCCCCCTCGATCTCCGCTTTCGGCACCAGGGCCGCGACGGAGTCGATGACGACGACATCCACCGCGCCCGACCGCACCAGAATCTCCGTGATTTCGAGCGCCTGCTCCCCCGTGTCCGGCTGGGAGACGAGCAGGTTGTCGATGTCCACCCCCAGCTTCTTCGCGTACTCGACGTCGAGGGCGTGCTCGGCATCGATGTAGGCCGCCGCCCCGCCCAGGCGCTGGGCGTTCGCGACCACGTGCAGCGCCAGCGTGGTCTTGCCGCTCGACTCGGGGCCGAAGATCTCCGTCACCCGCCCCCGTGGGATGCCGCCGATCCCGATCGCCGCGTCGAGGTTGATCGCGCCCGTGGGGATGATCTCCACCCGTACCCGCGGCGAATCGGCGCCCATCCGCATGATCGCGCCCTTGCCACAGGTCTTCTCGATCTGCGTGATAGCGAGGTTGAGGGCTTTTCTGCGCTCGTCCGAGAGCTGCGGGACTTCCTTGTCCGCCGCCATGAGTGTCCTCGACATGGGTTGGGAGCCTCGTTTGGTGAGGCCCGAATATACACCGAAGCCCCGGTTATCGCCACCCGGGGCGGAACGCGTCGGCCAGGTGCTCCAGCCTGCCATCCACGATCGCGATGCAGTCGAAGCGGTAGATGTCCGGTGCCTTCCCGAAGCGGTCCACCCAGACCCGCGCCGCCTTGACCAGCTCGCGCCGCTTTGCCCCCGTTACTGCCTCGAGGGGGCTGCCGAAAGCCGTGCCCCGCCGAGTCTTCACCTCCACGAACGTCACCAGGTCACCCTGTCGCGCGATGAGGTCGATCTCCGTGCGCCCGACTCGAAACCGATGCGCGACGATCGTGCATCCTCGCGACAGGAGGTAGCGGATCGCCTGCTCCTCCCCGGCGATCCCGCGCCGGTGGCGCTCGTCGGTCCACTGCGACGGGTCGGTTCTGATGCCGCTTCGCACGGATGCAACTTACCCATCCGCCGGCGGTCGACGTAACCGAAACTATGCCGACGGGGCCCGATCAACGCGGAACGGGGAACCTCGAAACGCGGAAGTGCGAACGCGGAACGCGGAACAGCAATGGGAGGTCGCTCGCTGCGGCGACGCCGGTCCTTATGTTCCGCGTTCCGCATTCCGCGTTCCGACTTAGTCCCTCCCGCAGATCTCATCCAGCTCTTCCAATCCCACCAGCACATCCCTCGGCTTGGACCCATTCGCGGGTCCGAGGATCCCTGCCAGCTCCAGCTGATCGATTATCCTCGCCGCTCGCCCGTAGCCGATGCTCATGCGCCGCTGCAGCAGCGAGGTCGAGCCGAGCTGGTTCTGGATGCACACCTCCGCGGCCTGCCGGAACAGCATATCGCGCTCGCCCGGAGTGCCCTCCTCGCCCTTCCCGCTTCCGTCTTCCCCTGCTTTTTCCGCGTCTTCCAGCGCCGTCACCTGGTCGTCGATGCTCGCGCCCGCGACCGCCGCGGCCTGCGCGGCATGGGCCTTGTACCAGTCCATCAGTCGTTCGGTCTCGTCCGTCGAGATGAAGGCCCCCTGCACGCGCAGCAGCTCGCTCTTGCCGGGCGGCAGAAACAGCATGTCCCCGTTCCCCAGCATGGTCTCGGCGCCGTTCTGGTCGAGGATGGTACGGCTGTCCACCTTGGCCGAGACCCGGAACGCGATGCGGCAGGGGAAGTTCGCCTTGATCAGGCCGGTGATGACGTTCACCGACGGCCGCTGGGTCGCGAGGACCAGATGAATGCCGATGGCACGAGCTTTCTGCGCGAGCGTGGCGAGCGGCGTTTCGATCTCGCCCTGCACCGTGAGCATCAGATCCGCCAGCTCATCGACGATCAGCACGATGTAGGGGAAGATCCCCCCCGTGTATTCGCCGTCGAGCGGCAGCTCCCTCTGGATGCCGGCCTGTGTCGCCAGCGTCTCGCGCGGCCCCTTGAGCGGCTTCTTCTCCTCGACCTTCCTGTTGAAGTCCACGATGTTGCGCGCGTGGTTGGCGTGCAGCAGCCGGTAGCGTCGGTCCATCTCCCAGACTGCCCACTTGAGCACGCTCGCCGCCTTGTGGTGGTTCGTCACCACCGGCAGCCCGAGGTGCGGCAGGGCCGCGTACATCGAGAGCTCGACCATCTTGGGATCGATCATCAGCAGCTTGAGCTTGTCGGGCGGGTGCGTATAGATCAGGCTCGTGATGATGGTGTTGATGCAGACCGACTTCCCGGACCCGGTGACGCCGGCGATCAGGAGGTGTGGCATCTTGGCCAGATCCGCGACCACGGCATCGCCCTCGAGGTTCTTGCCGAGGGCGAGCGGGAGCGCGCGCGTGGGCCGATGATATTCGACGCCCTCGATCAGCTCGCGCACGTGCACCATGCGGGGCATGGGATTCGGGACTTCGATGCCCACGGCGGCCTTCCCCGGGATCGGCGCGACGATCCGGAGCGAGGGGGCCCGCATCGCGAGCGCGAGGTCGTCGGCGAGGGCCGCGATACGGCCCACCTTCACTCCCGGACCGGGCGCCACTTCGTACTGCGTCACCACCGGTCCGACCGTGCGACCGGCGATCGAGCCTTCCACCCGGAACGTCTGCAGCGTTTCGATGAGCTTGTGGCCCATCTGCTCGATCTGGGCGAGCCCGGCGTCGCCGTCTTCGGGGGGAGCGGGATGCAACAACTCGATCGGAGGTATCAGGACGCCGGCGGGGACCTGCGCCGGTCTCGGAATTGGTGCGGTCTTCTGCTTCCGCTCTTTCGGGAAACGGGAAACGGGAAACGTGGTAGACGCTGGCGGCGTAGGTGCCAAAGCCATCGGCGGCTTGGATTTGACCGTCTTGTCCGTTTCCCCTTTCCCCTTTCCCGTTTCCCGGTTCGCGACTCCCGTCTCCCGGGTTCTCAACGCGACGAGGGGATGCCAGCCGACGGTCAGGATCCCCAGGGCCGAAAGCGCGAACAGCCCCACCAGCGTCCCACCCGCCGTCCCGACCGCCTGGTGGACCCCGTGAGCGAGCACGGCGGGGACCAGGCCCACGAGCTGCTGCGTCGGACCCCAGGCGGCGTACACCGGGGGAAAGCCGGCGCCCGTCACGGTACCGATCCCATAGGGGAGCAGCACGATCAGCCCCGCGCCCAGCGCCGCCGCTCGCCCGGCGGACAGGCTCCCGAGGCGCTCGAACGCGGCCAGCGCCCAGCCGATGCCGAGCACGGGCAGGAGCACCGAGCCCACGCCCAACAGGTACCACAGGCGCGCGCCGATCTGGGCGCCCCAGCTGCCGGTGATCGGCAGCCGCAGCAGGGTGAGTCCGAGGAACAGGCCGACCACGAGGGCGCCGATGCCGAGGAGCTCTTGGCGCGCCTTGCGGTTCATGTGATGCGGCGATCCGCGTACACGGGAACGACGCCAAAGCGGTCCACCCGCGCGGCGAACGCGACGTCCTCGCCCAGGTCTGCCTCGGCGAGCTGGCGCGCCGCCTCGGAGCCCTCGAGCGCCTCCTCCCATCCGGCGAACTCGTCGATCAGGGCCACGGAGGCGCGGGCGGCGTCGTTGAGGGCGAGCTTGCGGATGCCCTTGCGGATGGCCTTGATGAGGCGCCCAGCGGTATAGGCGTCCTCGAGCGCGAACTGCTTCTCCCGCCCGGCGCACACGATGACGAGCTCGCCGCGCTGGGCCAGGATCGCCCGGGCACGCTCGGCCAGCGCCTTGAAGTTGGCCGGGGCGCCGACCAGCACGGGGTCGCCCCCCTGCGCCGCGACCAGCGCCGGGGTCCCGTTGGTGGTGGCGAGCACGATGGTCTTCCCCGCCACCGCGGCCGCGGTCATCTCACGGGGCGAATTGCCAAGGGCGAACCCTTCGATCTTGACGCTGCGGCGCTCGCCGGCCAGGACCACACCGTCCTTCTCGAGGTTCGAGGCCAGGCGCACCGCCTCCTCCGACGTGGCGGCGGGGATCACCGCCTTGGCGCCGTTGGCCAGCGCGGTGACGACGGTGGTCGTCGCCCGCAGCACGTCGACGACGACGACGCCCCGGCCGGCGAGATCCCCCGCCAGCAGGCCGAGCGGCGTGACGTGCACGTCGATCTTCATGTCGGCGGCTGGAGCAGCTGGGGCTCGCGCTCGAGGAACTTCGTGTCCACTCGGCCCGCGACGAAGTCGGGGTGGCGCATGACCCGACTGAGGAAGGGAATGGTCGTGGTCACGCCTTCAATGATAAACGAGTCGAGCGCCTGCCGCATGCGGGCGAGCGCCTCCGCGCGGTTGTTGCCGTGCACGATCAGCTTCGCGAGCAGGGAGTCGTAGTACGGCGGCACCGAGTAGCCGGCGTAGATGTGGGTGTCGACCCGCACGCCGGGGCCGCCGGGCGGGTGGTACACGGTGATGGTCCCGGGGCTCGGCTGAAAGTTGCGGGCCGGGTCTTCCGCGTTCACGCGGCATTCGATGGCGTGGCCGCGCAGCCGGTTTCCGTTCATCACGAACGACAGCGGCTCGCCCGCCGCGACGCGAATCTGCTCCTTCACCAGGTCGAAGTTGGTGCACATCTCGGTAACCGGGTGCTCCACCTGAATGCGGGTGTTCATCTCCATGAAGTAGAAGGACCCGTCCTCGTCGAGCAGGAATTCGATCGTCCCCGCGCCCGCGTAGCCGATCGCCTCGGCCAGCCGCACCGCGGCGTCGCCGATGTCCTGGCGCAACGTCTGGTCCACGGCCGGACTGGGCGCCTCCTCGATCAGCTTCTGGTGGCGCCGCTGCACCGAGCAGTCGCGCTCGCACAGGTGCATGATGCGCCCCTGCGTATCCCCCATGATCTGGATCTCGATGTGGCGCGGGCGGGCGAGGTATTTCTCCAGGTACACTTCGTCCGAGCCGAATGCGGCTAACGCCTCCTGCTTCGCGAGCGAGAACGCCTGGGGGAACGCCTCGTCGTCCTGCGCCACCCGCATGCCCTTCCCGCCCCCGCCCGCCGCCGCCTTGATGATCACCGGAAACCCGAGCTTCTCGGCGATCTTGAGCCCCGCCTCGGCGTCCTCGACCGGCCCGGCGGAGCCCGGCACCGTCGGCACCTTGAGCTTCTGGGCGAGCTTGCGCGCCGCGGCCTTGTCGCCCATTTGTCGGATCTGATCCCCGCTCGGGCCCACGAACGTGATGTTCGACGTGCGCACGATGTCGGCGAATTCGGCGTTCTCGGCCAGAAAGCCGTAGCCCGGGTGAATCGCGTCCGCCCCCGTGATCTCCGCGGCGGCGATAATGCGCGGGATGTTGAGGTAGCTGTCGCGCGACGGCGCCCGGCCGATGCAGACGTCGTCGTCCGCGAAGCGGGTGTGCAGGCTGTCCCGGTCCGCCTCCGAGTAGATGGCGACCGTATGGATATCCAGCTCCTTGCACGCACGGATCACCCGCAGGGCGATCTCCCCGCGGTTCGCGATCAGCACCTTCTTGAACATCAGGGCGTGATGTCGCCGCGCAGCCCGGCCGCGGCCGTGGTGCCGCCGAACGCCTGGCTCTCGCCCGAGTCCACGCCCGAGACCTTCAGCGCGAACTCGCTCGGATTCGTGGCGTAGAAGATCGCGCTCTCGTAGCTGACCGTGCCCTGCTGGTACCAGTGAAACAGCGACTGGTCGAAGCTCTGCATCCCGTATTGGACCGACCCCTGGGCGATGAGGTCGGGGATGCTCAGCGACTTCGTGAGATCGCGCATGTTTTCCTGCACGGCCGCGGTGTTGATCAGCACCTCGGACGCGGGGACCCGTCCCTTGCCGTCCTTGCGCGGCACCAGGCGTAACGAGACGATCGCCTGGAGCGCGGTCGACAGGAGGTGGCGCACCTCGTCGTGCTGATGCGGCGGGAAGAACGAGATCACGCGGTTGATCGTCTGCGTCGCGTCCGTGGTGTGCAGCGTCGAGAACACCAGGTGCCCGGTGTCCGCCGCCTTGAGCGCGGTGTCCAGCGTCTCCATATCGCGGATCTCGCCGATCAGGATCACGTCGGGCGCCTGCCGCAGCACGTGGCGCAAGGCGGCGTTGAACGACAGGGTGTCGTTCCCCACCTCGCGCTGCGAGATGTTGGCCAGGTTGTCGCGGTGCAGGAACTCGATCGGATCCTCGATCGTGATGATGTTGACCCGCCGGTTCGTGTTGATGTGGTTGATCATCGCCGCGAGCGCCGTCGACTTCCCCGATCCCGTCACTCCGGTGACCAGCACCAGCCCCCGCGGCCGCAGGCCGATCTCCTCGAGCACCGGCGGCAGGTTCAGATCGCGGATCGTTTTGACTTCGTACGGAATGGCCCGGAAGGCGAACGCCACCGTCCCGCGCTGCTGGTACACGTTGGTTCGGAACCGTCCCACCCCCGGCACGCCGATCGCGAAGTCCGCCTCCTTGTGCTCGGCGAACTCCTTCACCTGTCGGGGGGTCATGATCTGCTCGGCGAGCGACTTCAACTCCTCCGGCTTGAGCGGGGAGGCGTCGAGCGGCACCAGCTCGCCGTTCACCCGGATCGTGGCCGGCCGGCCCACCTTGAGCAGCAGGTCCGACGCGTTGCGCTGGACCATTTGGGTGATGGCCGCCTTGAAGTTGAACGTCGCTGGTCCGCCGTGGGGGGCTTCAGGCATGGGGGTCCACCCGGAAGAGGAGCTGTCCGAACTCGACGGGCTGGGCGTTCTCCACCAACACTTCCCGCACCACGCCCGCGACCTCGGACTCGATTTCGTTCATGATCTTCATCGCTTCGATGATGCAAACCACCTGGCCCGTCGCGACCCGGCTCCCGGCCTTGACGTAGGGATCGGCGCCGGGCTCCGGGGCCGAATAAAATGTCCCGACCATGGGAGACTTGATCTCGACGAGATGAGACGGGGCCGCCGCCGCGGCCCCCGGGAGCGGCGCGCCGGGCGCCGCCCCCGACGCCGGGGCGTGCGCCTGCGCGACGACCACGTGCTGGCCGCTCTCGTTGGTCGAGTGCCCGGCCCGGCTCACGCGAACCGACGACCACGCCCCGAACAAACCCCGACGGACCTCGATCGCACCAAGCTCGGGCGCCTCCCTCAGGATCTGCACCAGCTGGGCGATGATGTCGAGGTTCATGGCTCCCAAGTTACACGAGCTCCAAGAGGTCCGTCAGCCCGTCGCTCAAGAGCTCCGGCCCCGCCGGCGCGAGATGAACGTCGTCTTCGATCCGCACGCCGCCGTCGCCCGCCAGGTACACGCCCGGCTCGATCGTCACGACCGCGCCCGCCGGCAGCGGATCGTCGTTGGTCCGCGAAAGCCGGGGCGCTTCGTGCACTTCGAGCCCGAGCCCGTGACCGAGCGAGTGGCCAAACGCCTCGCCGAATCCGCGGGCCGCGATCGGATCGCGCGCCAGCGCATCCGCTTCGCGCCCGCTCATGCCGGCGCGCACGCCGGCGCGCGCGCGCTGCTGCGCCTCGCGGACCAATCCGTACAGCACCCGCTGGCGCTCGCTCGCGCGTGCCCCTACCACCACGGTGCGCGTGATGTCCGCGCAGTAGCCATCCACCTGAGCCCCGAAGTCTAGCAGCAGCCACTCCCCGGCCGCCACCGCGCGGCGGCTCGAGCGCGCGTGCGGCAACGCGCTGCGCGGGCCCGACGCCACGATCGTGGCGAACGGATGGCCTTCGCTGCCCTGCCGGCGCAGCGCCCCTTCGAGCACGCCCGCGATCGCCAGCTCGGTCATGCCGGGGCGCACCTGCGCGAGCGTCTGCCCCAACGCCTCGCCGGCCAGGAGGGCGGCACTGCGGATGGCCGCCACCTCGCCGTCGTCCTTCGCCGCACGCAGCCGCTCCACCAGCTCCGTCGTGGGCATCCAGCGCCACGCCTTCCCCGCCTGCGCGAACCGCCCCGCGTCGTGCACCGACAGCGCCTGGGCCTCGTAGCCCAGCGTGCCCAGCGACCCCAGCGTGGCGAGCTCCGTGAAGAAGCGGTCCCATACGCTGGTGCCGTCCACTTCGACCCGCGCCACCGCGCCCGCCTCCGCCCGCGCCTGCGCATCGTAGCGGAAGTCGGTCACCAGCAGCACGTCCGCCCGCGTGACCGCGACGACCGCCGCCGAGCCCGAGAAGCCGGTGAGGTAGCGGATGTTGGCGTGCGACGTGACCACCAGCCCGTCCAACGCCTCCGCTTCCAGAGCCCGGACGAGCGCTTCCTGCCGGGCGCGCCGCCGATCAGCCGCCATGGCGGGCCTGGAGAAAGCCGACCAGACCCTCGAGTCCCAGCCGATAGCTCTCGGCGCCGAAGCCGGTCACCATCCCCACGGCGGCGTCCGCGAGCATCGAGCGGCGCCGCTCCGGCTCGCGCGCGAAGATGTTCGAGAGATGCACCTCCACGAACGGCACGCGCACCGCGAGCAGCGCATCGCGCACCGCAAGACTCGTGTGCGTGAACGCGGCGGCATTGATCAGCAGGCCGTCCGACCTCCCTTTGAGCCCCTGAATCGCATCGACCAGCTCGCCCTCGTGGTTCGTCTGCGTCCACGAGACGTCGACGCCGAGCGCGCGCGCCTGCTCGCGCGTACGCGCCTCGATCTCCGCGAGGGTGACCCGCCCGTACAGCTCCGGCTCTCGCTCCCCCAGCAGATTCAGGTTCGGGCCGTTCAACACGGCGATGTGCACTAGTGCCGTTCCCACGGATTGCAGACCAGGGCTCCCATCCGGGGGGGCACGATCGGTGGGAACGGCACTAGGACTTGAGGCCCCTGAGCCAGGCCTGGAACTGATCGAGCTCGCCCTCGTCCTCCACCGGCGGCCGAAGTCTGCCGCCGGAGCTCCGTGCGGGTGCCTGCGCCGGTGCGCCGCCCAGCGACGCGGCTGCGCCCGCCACCCCCCCCGCGCCCTCCCCCGCCCCACCCGTCGGCTCGGAAGCCGTGAAGAACTGGTCGAATGAGAACCCGCCGGTCTGCTGCGGAGCCGGTGACGGCGGAGCGGCCGGGGGCGGCGCGGGGACCGGGGGAGGCGGGACTTCCGGTGCCGGGGCCGGGGCCGAGTTCCGTGGGCCGTCGTCCCCGAACACCTGGTCAAGCGAGATACTGTCGGCCGCCGGCCGCGTCGCCTCGCCCGGAGACACCACCGTGTGCGCGCGAGCCGGCTCGGGATCGGAGTGAGCGATCGCAAAGGCAGCGTCGAGTGAAGATCCCGCCGGTGGATCCGGTGGCTCGGACGCCGGCGTGCCGGGTCGGCCGGCGAGAATGCGCTTCAGGAAGACCTGGACGGTCTCACCCGTCCCTCGTCCCGCCTCCCGTGCCCCGCCCCCGGCGATCGATTCGACCCGTCCCCGCAGTCGCGAGTCCGCCGGCCGCTGCGCCAGGAGCGCCTGGTACACGCGGAGGGCATCCTCCTGATGACCCTGTCGGAGATACAACTCGGCCATTGTCTCGGTGAGTACCGGCTCGGCGCGCGACAGCGCGGCGGTGTCCGCTGCGCCATCGTCGTCCGACAGTACGACCGCGGCAGGCGGGGGGGTTGGCGGCGGGAGGGGGGCCGCTGGGAACGGAGGCGCCGGGGAGGGGGGCGCGGCCGCGGTCACGTCGTCGGGCATGATCAGCGGGAGATCGATCGTCGGCTCGTATTCCGGCTCCGTCGGTTCGGCCGCGAAGGTCCCGCTTTCGTATTGCGTATGCGCCAACCCCTCGACCACCAAGTCCTGGGGCTTGAGCTCGACCTCCTCCTGCACCTCGATGCCGTCCGCTTTTGCGGCGCTGTGCGCCACGGCATTGAAGTCGAGCGTCCCGTCGAACGTTTCGATGTCGGCGGGCGTGCCCCGCACGTCGAGCGAGGGAGAGGTTGGCTCCTCCGACGCGTGCTCGATCACCAGGTCCCGCTGGGGCTGGGGCGGCGAATGCGGGGCCGCTTCCAACACCAGCCGCGCGACCGGCTCCGGGGTCTGCTTCGGCGCCGACTGCGCCGCCTTGCTTTTGGCTCGCGCCAGTGCCTCGGCCGCATCGCCGTTCATCGGATCGGCCGAGAGCAGGTGGCTGAGCCAGTCGGCCGCCTCGCCGAACCGGCCCCCGCGCTCGGCGATTTCCGCTAGGATCTTGAGCGCCAGCACGTTCTCGGGGTCGAGCGTCAGGACCTTGCGAAACACATCGGAAGCGCCGGCGTCGTTTTTCTGATCGATCAGGCAGCGCCCAAAGACGATGTGCGCGCTGACGTAGTCGGGGTGCCGCTCGAGGCCGGCGGTGCACAGCTCGATGGCCCTATCTAGTTCTCCTGCCTTACGATAGGCGTCGGCCAGGGGGGCAAAGTTACGTCCCTTGGGGTTCTCGGCCCACCGCTTCTCCAGCTTTTCTATTTCGCTAGTGTAGGCCACGCCCTAAGTGCTTGGGGGAGTTGGACAAAGATAGTGTTTGCTCGGGCGCGCTGTCAATCGGAATCGCACCCGCGCGCTTGAGTTTTCGTGTTGTGGTTTTTAGACTTATGCCCCTCCCACCATGCTCTCGTCGGAGTCTGGCCCCATATGATGCGCGCGATGCGTGAGATCACGAAGCCTGTCTTCTGGGTCGTGGCGATCACGTTCATTGGTTGGATGGCGTATGGGCAGGTCAGCGATATCATCGGCGGGGGAAGAGACGTCGTCCTCAAGGTGGACGGCACGGTGGTGCGCTCCCAGCCGTTCCAACAGCAATATCAGGCGACCCTGGAGCAGTATCGCCGCCAGCAGGGAGGCGGGCGGTTGACGCGCGAGGACGAGCGGCAGCTGCAGGATCGCGTTGCCGACCAGTTCATCCAAAAGATCCTGCTCGACCGGGCGTACCGCCGCTTCGGCATCACGGTCTCGGACGACGAAATCATCCAGGCCGCACGCAGCGCGCCGCCGCCCCAGATCATGCAGCAGGTGCTCCAGGACCCGACTTTCCAGACGAACGGTCAGTTCGACATCACCAAGTGGCAGCGGTACATCTCGAGCGCCGGCTCGGAGTTCGCGTCTCAGGTCGAGCAGCTGTATCGCGAGTACCTGCCGCAGCGCAAGCTGGAAGAGTACCTGACGGCCGACGTCTACGTGTCCGACGCGAAGCTCTGGCGTACCTGGCGTGACCAGCACGAATCGGTGACGGTTGCCCTGCTCGCCGTACGTCCGGAGGACGTGCCGGATTCGCTGGTGCCGGTGTCGGACGCGGAGCTCGAGCGCTACTACGGCGCGCACCAGGCCGATTTCAAGCGACCCGCCGCCGCCTGGCTCAGCTACGTCGAGCTGCCGCGCATCCCCAACGCCGCCGACAGCGCGGCGGCCTTCGCGCACGCCCGCGCGTTGCGGGCGGAGATCGCGGCGGGTAAGGCCAAGTTCGACGACGTCGCGAAAAAGGAGTCCGCGGACTCGGGGACCGGCCCGCGGGGCGGCGATCTGGGGTGGGTCAAGCGTACCGGCGCCGGCTTTGTCGCCCCGTTCGCCGCGGCGCTGCACCGTCTCGCGCCGGGTGCCCTCAGCGAGCCGGTGCTCACCGAGTTCGGGCTTCACCTCATCCGGATCGACGCCGCCAAAGGCGATTCGGTGCACGTGCGCCACATCCTCGTCCCGATCGTGCCCCAGGGCGCGCATCTGGACGCGGTCGATGCGCGCACAGATACGCTGGACCGGCTGGCCGCGGACCAGACCGATGGCAGCCGACTGGACAGCGCCGCCAAACGGCTGCACCTCCCGCTCGCGCGCGCGCCGAAGCTCGTCGAGGGGGAGCGGCTGCGGCTCGGCGGGTCCGTCCCGGACGTCAGCGTGTGGGCGTTCGAGGCGCGCCGGGGTGAGACGAGTCCGGTGATCGATGCCGGCCAGGCGAGCTACGTGTTCCGGCTCGACTCGCTCGAGGCGGCCGGCGTACCGCCGCTCGCGGGCATCCGTGGTCGCGTCCTCGCCGGGGCGCGCTACGAGAAGAAGAAGGCCGTGGCGCGCGAGCGGGCGGAGCAGGCAGCGACCGCGCTGCACGACGCCAGCGACCTGCTTTCGACCGCCCAGGCGCGGGGATTCCTCGTCGAGAAGCTGGGCCCCTTCACACGGGTGACCGCGCCCGTACAGTTCGCGCGCAATCCCGTCTTGCTGGGAGCAGCCTTCGGGCTGCGACCTGCCGAGCGCAGCGGCGTCATCGCGGACGAGACGGGGTGGTTCTTGCTGCAGGGCCTGGCCCGCGCCGGCGCCGACTCCGCCGCGTGGCTGAAGCAGCGCGCCCAGCAGCGTGAAGCGCTGACCCGGCCTGTCGAGCAGGCGCGGCTCCAGCAATTCGTCACCGCACTGCGCGCCGACGCCACGATCGTCGACCGCCGCAGCGAAATGTTCCGATCGGCGGCCGCCAGCGAGAGTTAGTCGTTCAGGCGCTTCGGGTCGCCCGAGGAGAGGGGGCTCGAGGTGGGTGGCTGGACGCTGCGCGGGGGCGCGCTGGGCGGGTCGTCGCTCGTGGCGTCCTTGAGGCTGCGCTTGAACTCCTTGATCCCCTGCCCCAACGAGGATCCGATCTCCGGGATCCGCTTCGCGCCGAACACCAGCACCAGCACGAGCAGCAGGATCAGGATGTGGCTGAACGACAGGTCCCCGAACATAGCGCGCCTCGCTTCAGAAGATCGATCGGGCGACGTAGTACGCGATCGCCACGCCCACGAGCGCGAGCAGGGACACGTCGAGTCCGAGCGGCCCAAGGGTGATCGACACCACCAGCAGGTCCATGTGGACCGGCCCCAGCGTGGGGGTCACCGACCAGGTAAAGATCTCCTTCGCCGGCCCCTGCGGCAGGAAGCGCCGCAGGAGCGAGTGGACGAAGCCCCCCAGCACAAACCCGGTGGCCAGCACGCCAAAGTAAAATAGCGGCCTGCGCGGGCCTTGCGCCACGGGTTAACTGCGCCGCTCCACGGCGTACGCGATGCTGTCGCGCAGCGCATCGCGCGCCGGCGACGGGGGGAGCGTGTCGAGCTCCGCGTCGGCCTGCTGGGCCAGCTCCAGCGCACGGCGCCTGGCGTAGTCGAGGCCCCCGGCCGCTGCCACGCAGCGCACCACGTCCGCCACGAGCGCATCCTCCGGTTCGGGCGCCCGCATCAGCTCGGCGACGAGGCGGCGGTCGCCGGGCGGCATGGCGCCGAGCGCCGCAATGAGCGGCAGGGTCACCTTGTGCTCTCGCAGGTCGAGCCCCGACGGTTTCCCCGTCACCGTCTCCGCCTCGGTGTAGTCCAGCAGGTCGTCGGCGATCTGGAACGCCATGCCGAGCCGCAAGCCGAAGCGGGCCAGCGCCTCACGATACGCGGCCGGCCCGTGGAGCGCGCCGACCTCGCAGGCCCCGGACAGGAGCGATGCCGTCTTAGCCCGGATGAGCTGGTCATACTGCTCCTCGCTGTACGCGAGCTTGTCGTGCGCCTCGAGCTGGCGCATCTCCCCGATCGTCATCTCGTTCGTCACGCGGGCGAACACCCGCAGGGGCTCGCGATCGTCGAGGCGAACCAGCTCGATGATGGCCCGCGAGTACAGGTAGTCGCCCATGATCACCGCGACCTGGTGCGAGAACAGCGCGTTGAGCGTCGGCATGCCGCGCCGCAGCACGGAGTGGTCGACCGAGTCGTCGTGCACCAGCGTAGCGAGGTGAATCAGCTCGACGACGGCGGCGAGCGTCACGGCGCGCGAGTCGAGCGAGCCCGTCGCCTGGCTCGAGAGCAGCAGCAGCGTGGGGCGGAACAGCTTCCCCTTCATGCGTACCAGGTGCTCGTTCACCTGGGCGATGATCGGGAAGTCGGCCGCTATGATGCGCCCCAGCTCGCCGGCGACGCGCTCGAGGTCCCCCGCCACCGGCCGTTGGAGGTCCCGCAGCGAGACCGGAGCGACCTGCTGGCTCATGCTACTTCGCCTTGGCGAGCGCCTTGGAGCGCTCGCCCACGTCCCGGAATCGGATGTCCACCGCGAACACCCGGCCGTACAGCTCGCGGGCTTCGACCCGCTTCCCCTGTTCCTCGAGCGCGCGGCCCAGCCAGTACAGGACGCCCAGACGCTCCTGGTCGCCACCCGCGGCCGGCAGGTCCAGCGCGCGCCGCAGGATCGACTCCGCCACGACGAAGGCGCCCTTGTCGAGGAAGCACACGCCCAGCGCCTCGGAGCTTCTGAGTTTTCCGTCGGGCGCCCGCAGCGCCTTCTGCAGCTCCGCAATCGCCTCGTCCAAGAGGCCCATCTCCTTGAAGGCCACGCCCAGATCGTAGTGCGACTGAAAGTCGGCCTCGTCGATGTTCTCGTCGATCCCCTGCTTGAAGCGCGCGAGCATCTCCTGAAAGTCGCGTTCCTCGTCCCCGGTCGGCTCTTCGTCCGCGACCTTCATGCGCGTGTCGCGCACCGGCAGATCTTCCTCGAGGATCATCGCGCTCAGGTCCACGAAGTCCCCTGCCTCGACGGCCTCGTCCCGCACCTTCATCTTCGCGTCCCGAGCCGCGGTCCTTCCCTCCGTGTCCCGGACGGTCGGCTTCGCCTTCGGCGGCGGCTCCGGCGGGCGGGTCGTCACCGGCGCGAGCATCGCGAGCGCGGCCTTCGCGCGCTCGTTGGCGGGATCGTGCTCGGCGACGCGCTTGTAGACGGCGCGGGCCTTGTCGGGGAGGTCGCTCCGTAACAGCGTGTCGGCGAGCTCGACGTACGCGTCGATCAGCTTGGCCTTGTCGCCCGACTTGAACGCGAATTCCACCTGCTTCTGCCGGTGCCGCACGCTGTTGGGATCGAGTCGCAGGATCTCGTCCACCAAATCCTGCGCCTGCGGCAGGTTCCCCCGGGTCTCGAAACCGGTCGTGGCCAGGTCGAGCTCCTCGACACCCCGCTCCCGCTCGCCCGCTTCGATCAGCGCCTCGCCCAGCGCCTGGTGCGATTCGGGATCGTCCGGATCATCGGCGACCCGTCCCTCGAGCTGCTCGATCGTCGGTTTCGCCGGCGTCGCGTCGATGTTGGCGAACACGAGCGATCCGGGCTCGTCGCGCTCCGTGACCAGGCCGTCCAGGCTCAGGTCGATCGCCCCCGAGCGACGCGCGCCTCCGCCGCTCCCGCCCGCCCCCAGATCGTCGATCGCCAGTGGCTGATCGTCGACGTCGTGCTCCGTGTCGGTCGCGCTGGTGTCGAAGTCCGGCTCGAGCTCGAGCGGGGGCACTTCCACCAGGGTCTTGCGGGATGGTGGGGCCGGTCGCTTCGGGACGACCGGTTTGACCTTCGGCGGCTCGGCCGCCTTCGCAGCCGTCCCCCCCCCCGCAAACCGGGGCGGTGCCCCGACCGCGGGCCGCTTCGGCACGACGGGCGCCACCCGCGGCGGTGCTTTCGCCTTGGGCGCCTCGATCTCGATCTCCGTTTCCAAGAGCGGCTGGAGCTCTACCGCGGAGTCGGAAGCGCTTGCCTCTTCCGGCACGGTCGGCTCGAACTCGGCCGGCGGAGGAATATCCTCCGGGGCGACTTCGTCCCGCAGCGAAGGCACATCCGCCGCGTCGAGGTCGATGTCGCCGAACTCCGCGCTGGTCGTCTCGAACCCTTCGAGCGTGCCTCCGGCGTTCGTGGCCTCCAGCCCTTCGACTAGACTCGTGGACTCGATCTCGAGGGACGTGTCGGGCTCGGCCGTCACGGGCTCAATCAGGCTTTCGACTGCGGGCTCCGGGTCGAGCGCCGGTTCGGGTTCCGGCTCCGGTACCGGCTTGGGCGGGATCGCGACACGCCCCTTCACCGGGGGCCCCTTGGCGACCGGTGGCGCATCCACGTCGAGGAACACCAGGCTCGACGTCTTCCGCTTCCCCGACTTCGACGGGTCGTCAGGCGGCTGCGCCTTGGGGGCCGCCGGCGCGGCCGCCCCGGCGCCGGGCCGCCGCTCCGGAGCACCGTACATGCGCAGGTGCTCTTCCAGCGTCTCGCGGAGGTGTGCACTCTCCGCCGAGATGTCCGCCAATTCCTTCAGGGCGGCGAAGGCATGCTGGATCTTCCCGACCTTGTGCATCCGCTCGGCGTACTCCACGAAGTTCTGCTTGGCCTCGGCCATGAAGCCTTTGGAGGCGTACAGTTTGGCGAGCTTGAGGTAGGTGGTCTGCCGCCCGGGCGCGTTGCGCAGCACCTTGTTGCACATCGCGATGGCATTGTTGTGGAAGCCGAGCTCGGCGTATTTGTCGACCGCTTGATCGTAGTAGTCGGCCGCCTGAGCGGGCTCGCGGATCTTGAGATACAGGTCGCCGATGCGATTGAAGATGGCGAGATCGGGGTTGGGATCCCCGTCCTTCTCCTGCCCCTTGAGGATCTCGAGCCACGTCTCGATGGCCCCTTTGGGGTCTTTGCCCTCGAGGCTCCGAGCCTTTTCCTTCAGCTTCTCAAGCTTTGACATGGAGCCCTAAAGATACGGGCCCCGTCGGAAGCGGACAAGCGGAACCGCCTGTCCAGACGGCGGTTACGAGTTGCTCCCCCATCCAGTATGCGACTTCGCGCCAATCTGACACGGCCCACGACACGAGGTCCGCGCGAAATCCCGGTGCAATCTGCCCCCGATCCGTCGCGCGGCCGAGCGCCGCCGCCGCGTTGACTGTGACCGCGCTCACGACCTCTGCGTAGCGCAACCCCAGCTGCGAGACGCCGAGTGCCATCACCAGTGAGAGCCCGACCGTCGGCGACGATCCCGGGTTGAAATCGGTCGCGAGCGCGACTGCCGCTCCCGCGTCCACGAGGCGCCGCGCCGGCGCCTGCTCGCGCTTGCCGAGAAACATCATGGTGGCCGGCAGGAGGACCGCGACCGTATCGCTCGCCGCGAGCGCCCGGATCCCGGCCTCGGAGACCGCGGCCAGGTGATCCGCCGAAAGCGCGCCGAGGGCGGCGGCCAGCTCGGCGCCCCCCGACTGCTCCAGCTCGTCGGCGTGCAGCTTCAGTGCGAGTCCGTGCCGCCGGGCGGCGGTGAGGATCGTGCGCGTCTCGGCGACGTCGAACACGCCGGGTTCGCAGAACACATCGCAGGCCGCTGCCAGGTGCTCGCGCGCGACGGCGGGAATCATCTCATCACACACCAGCCGAACGTAGGCCGGGCGGCGATCACGGAACTCGGGCGGGACTTCGTGGGCGCCGAGGAAGGTCGGCACGAGCGCGGCCCGCTCCGTGGCGGCGGTGTCGCGAATGGCGCGGAGCTGCTTGAGCTCGTTCGCGGGGTCGAGCCCGTAGCCCGATTTCACTTCGATCGTCGTGCTGCCATGGGCGAGCAGGGTGCGCACCCTTGTCCGCAGGAGCGCTACGAGGTCGCTCTCGGTCCGCGCCCGCACATCCCGCACCGACTGGAGAATACCTCCGCCCCGGGCGGCCACGGTCTTGTAGTCTTCACCCAGCGCCCGCCGCTCGTGATCGTCGAGCCGTGGTGCGCCGAATACGGCGTGCGTGTGGCAGTCGACGAAGCCGGGGAAGAGGACGCCGGCCACTTCCACCACCTCCCCACCCCGTTGCACGTCGCCAGCCGCAAGTCGCAAGTCCTTGTACCGACCGACCGCCGCGATTCGCTCCCCTTCGATCAGGACGGCGGCGTCCCGCAACACCTCCAGGTCCGCCAATTCACGACCGCGGCGGGCACGAGCGGGTCCGCGACATGTCACGATCTGGCTCGCGCCAACGAGCAGCGTGCTCAGTCGCCCGCTCCCCCCTCCCGCATCGGGAGCCGGATCCCATGCCGCCGGGCCGCGGCGAGCGCCTCGGGGTACCCCGCGTCGGCGTGGCGCGCCACGCCGAGGCCCGGATCGTTCGTGAGGACCCGCTCGAGCCGCCGCGCCGCCGACGGCGACCCATCCGCCACGCTCACCTGCCCCGCGTGCAGCGAGTTCCCGATGCCGACGCCGCCGCCGTGATGGAACGAGACCCACGCCGCCCCCGACGCCGTGTTGAGCAGCGCGTTGAGGATCGCCCAGTCGGCGATCGCGTCCGAGCCGTCCTTCATCGCCTCCGTCTCGCGAAACGGGGACGCGACGGAGCCGGTGTCCAGGTGGTCGCGCCCGATGACCACGGGCGCACCGATCTCGCCCCGCTGCACCAGCTCGTTCAGCGCGCAACCGAATTGCGCCCGTTCCCCCTGACCCAGCCAGCAGATGCGGGCGGGCAGCCCCTGGAACGCCACCCGCTCCTGCGCGAGCCGGATCCAGCGGCGCAGGTGCTCGTGCTCGGGGAAGAGCTCGAGCACCAGGCGGTCGGTGCGGTGCAGGTCGGCGGCGTCGCCCGAAAGCGCCACCCACCGGAACGGCCCCTTGCCCTCGCAGAACAGGGGCCGGATGTACTCCGGAACGAAGCCCGGGATCTCGAACGCGTCGGTGACCCCGGCGTCCCGCGCCTGCGCCCGGATGTTGTTGCCGTAATCGAAGGCGACCGCGCCGCGACGTTTGAGGGCGAGCATGGCTTCCACGTGCGCCACGATGCTCGCCACCGACCGTTGCACGTACTCCGCCGGCGCGCTCCGCCGCAGCGCCGTCGCCCGCTCCACGCTGAGCCCCGCAGGGATGTATCCGTTCAGCGGATCGTGGGCCGACGTCTGGTCCGTCAGCGCATCCGGGACGAACCCCCGGCGCGCGAGCTCCGGCAGCACGTCGGCACAGTTGCCGACCAGGCCCACCGAGAGCGGTCGCGCCGTCCGCTTCGCCTCCTCGCACCAGCCCACCGCCTCGTCCAAGGAGGCGGTGGAACGATCGAGGTAGCGGGTCTCGAGGCGGCGCTGCACGCGCGCCGGGTCCACCTCCACCGCGAGACACACGCCGTCATTCATCGTCGCCGCGAGCGGTTGCGCGCCTCCCATGCCGCCCAGGCCCCCGGTCAGGACGATGCGCCCCCGCAGCGATCCCCCGAAGTGCCGCCGCGCCATGGCGCCGAACGTCTCGTAAGTCCCTTGCAGGATCCCCTGGGTGCCGATGTAGATCCACGACCCGGCGGTCATCTGGCCGTACATGATCAGGCCCTGGCGCTCGAGCTCGCGGAACACGTCCCACGTCGCCCAGCGCCCGACCAGATTCGCATTCGCGATGAGCACCCGGGGAGCGTCCGGGTGAGTCGTGAAAACGCCGACCGGCTTTCCCGACTGCACCAGCAAGGTCTCGTCGTCGGCCAGGGTGAGCAGCGTGCGGCAGATCGCGTCGAACGCGGGCCAGTCGCGGGCCGCCTTCCCGGTGCCGCCGTACACCACCAGGTCCTGGGGGCGTTCCGCCACCTCCGGATCGAGGTTGTTCATCAGCATCCGGAGCGCCGCTTCCTGGATCCAGCCTTTGCAGGATCGCACCGCACCGCGCGGCGCGCGGACGACTCGGGGGGAGGTCATGGCACCCGGGGCTCCCCGTCAACGGGGAACGTGGAACGCGGAACGCGGAACAGAGAGGGAAGAGTCGACGCCGTGCCCGACCCACCATTGCTGTTCCGCGTTCCGCGTTCCCACTTCCGCGTTTCGAGGTTTCGCGTTGTCATTGCCGCTCCGGATCGAACTTTCCCTCGCGGATGCCAGCGGCCA
>Ga0209472_1000174_pt1 | contig 38729 bp, 36 predicted proteins | sample GraSoiAngelo_130_FD_185887 | JGI IMG/M metagenome (GOLD analysis project Ga0209472, IMG submission 185887) | Grasslands soil microbial communities from the Angelo Coastal Reserve, California, USA - 14_0929_02_20cm (SPAdes) (version 2) | ecosystem: Environmental > Terrestrial > Soil > Grasslands ... | reverse complement strand
GCCCCCCTTCGCAATCCATTTCTTTGGCGGCGCCCTGACGAGCCATACGAGCATTCCGGAGATGAGAAAGATCCAGACGACCTCGGACTCGGTGACGATAGTGACCGCTGCGGCGACGATATAGATCGCCCAGAGCGGCTTGTCTTTGCCGATGCTCTTCGTCGTCAGCTTGTAGGCGCTGACCGCGATGATGCCGATGACCGCCGCACCAACGCCATAAAAGACCGCCTGCATCCATGTCAGGCCGCCGTACGCGGTATAAGCCGCGCCGAGCGCCAGCACCATCAGGAAAGACGGCAGCACGAACGCGATGCCCACCAGGGTTGCGCCCGTGATTGCGTAATGCACATATCCGAGATAGATCGCGAGTTGCGCAGCGAGCGGTCCCGGCATGAGCTGGGCGAGGGTCAAGCCTTCCTTGTAATCCGCCTCCGAGATCCATTTCCGCTGCTCGACGAGATCCCGGTGCATGTAGCCCACGAGCGCGACCGGGCCCCCGAAGCCGATGGTCCCGAGCTTCGCCATGTATTGAACCATCTGCCACAGCGAATAGTTTGGGGCGCTCATCGATAAGCCTGCTGGTTCCAAGTGTGGAGTTCCTTGGCGAAGGGCAGCAGTCAACCGTTTCGACGAGCGCGGGCGATCTCTTCGTCGCTGTAGCGGTATGCCCGGAACACCTGGTTGCTCTCGGAGCCCTCCCGGCCGCCAAAGAGAGGCTTGCCGAAGAACGGACTGACGTATTCCCAGACGATCTCTCCTTCTCTCGTCACTTCGAAGAGGCGGCCGAAGGAAGATTCGGTGATGAGCGTATTGCCGTTTGGCAGGCGTTGGCCGTTGCCCATGCGCGGCGAGAAAAAGTTCCAGGCCGGGCTGTCCTGGTACTTCCACACGATCTCGTTTGTCGCTGGATTGACCTCGATGACCCTTGAATACGGCATCGAGTCATCGAGACGATGAGTTCCGTTATCGAATATGAGGACGTTGCCGTTCGCCAAAGGAGTTGGCGCATGCTGGCCGGACACCGTCGGCGGGCCAAGCTTCCATAGGATTTTGCTGGTCTTGCGTGAGATGCGAATGACGGTGGAGGTCGGCCGGAAGCTCGCGAGGATATCGCCGTCGGGCAATTCCTTGAGGCCATTGCCCTGATGCCACATCGTCCGAGGCGCCTGGACCTCTGCGATGCCATCGGCAACGGGATCGAGATGGTCCCAGGTGCGCCACTCCCAGACAGTCTTCCCTGCAGGAGTCAGCTCGGCGAAGTAGGAGGAGTACATCTTGCCGGCCTCGGCCTTCGGCTGGGAAAGATATTGGCCCGATCGCATCTCGGCTTCGTCCATCCCTCCTTTGACGCGCTGAGCAATTTCGTCGGGTACCTCGCCCATGCAATCCAGCAGCACGTTGCCATTGCGCAGCAGAACACCGTCGTGGTGTTGGCCCGGATGACGTACTTCCCAGAGCACCTTGCCGCTCCAATCCGCTTCCAGGGCTACGCCACCTTTGAACGGAAAGCGACTGAGGAAGTTGTCCTCTGGATAGCGTCCGTTGTAGTACAGCGTTCCGCGCTCGGTCAGATAGCCGGAAAGGCCCGGCGAATAAGGCATCTTCCACGTGTGGACTACCTTGCCCCGTAGGTCGATGAGATAGACCGTTCTGCTTTCCACGAAGAGAGGGGCGAACAGAGTGAATCCCGGGCAAGCGCGCTCCGGGTCGAATGCTTTCATACCAACGCCCCGGCGCTTAAGGGTGTTCTGCTCGACTGCAGTCATGACCTGGTTTCCTCCAATCATCGTTGCTGTCGGGCCGCCTGCTCGGCGGCGCGAACGTAACATCTACAGCCATTTGGCGACTCCCTGCGCAGCAATCTAAGCAAAGCCCTCACAGTGGCTGTAAGACTTTCTTCACCTTGCCGTCATCCGCTACCAGGACTTCTGCCACCGCCCTGTGGTTGCTTATGACGGGTGTCACGGAGAACACCGTCCCGGATTGTGTCTTCTGCACGCGCGCAATGATAGTCGTCAGAGAGGCTTTACCGAGTGCCATCAGGGTAAGCTGTTCCGAAGATCGTGCGACGTGCGGCACATCCTTGAATACTTCGACGTTTGGCGTCCACTTGTCGCCTTCGGGACTTCCGCTAAGCTCTTGAAGCACGTTCTTCTCAGCCGGGACCGACAGGCCCTTTTCCGCTGTATAGACGGAGAGCGAGAGCTTCCCGTCTTCGAGTTCAAATTTCGCGGAGATCGGCACGGCGCCGCCCTTCGCTGCCTGCCGCATGCCATCGGCGAGCGTGTGTTTGCTCTTCCCCAGCGCCTCAATCAGCGCTTGCGTATCCTTCGAATCGTCCGCTCTCGCGGCAGGAAGCGCTGCGATCGCGCCAGACAGCAGCACGAGAAAAATTGCACTGAACTGCAAAACGGAGCGGCGTTTCATGATCATTCTCCTGGGTGGAACAAACGATACGACACGGATTCACCGAACTCGATAGACAAGGATGCCGGCAGGCCCGGTGCCGGCTGCCGGAGCGGCGACATACAGCCTTCCTTCTTCAGGCACGAATAGGCCGGTGCGCGCACGCGGCGCCGTTTTTACGGACGCTTCATGCGGGTACTGATCGGCGGTTTCCTGTCGAAGAACATCTACGCGTCCCTCTCCGCATATCACGTACACGCGTTTGCGGCGCGCGTCGAAGAAGATGTCGTCCGTGTCACCGCCGATCGGGACCTTTGCAACCGCCTTGCCGCTATCGATGTCGTAGACCAGCATGAGGGCCGGCGCGCGCGCGCCGACAAATAGGCGACGTCCCGCCTCGTCGAGGGCCATCGGGAAATTGGCCTGGGCTCCTGGTACTTCCCAGGTGGACTTCACTTCGCGCTTCGTGCGATCGATGACCGCGACCTGCCCCGTATCCGGCACGTTGACGAATATTCGTGCCCCATTCCGCTCGAGCTGGAACGATTCCGGATGACCCGACAAGCGGATATCTCCAGCCGACTCACCGGAGCCCGCAGCTAGCATGTGGAGCGCGCCTTTGCCGTAGCCGACGATGACCTTGCGTTCGGCAGCGCCGTAGCGGACGTTATCGGCATCGTCAAGCTTTTCGATACGCTTTATTGGCGCAAGCGATTCGGCGTCGAAGATGTCAACGCGGTCGCCGCTACCATTTGTCACATACAGCCGGTCCAACTCCGGCAGGTAGAGCACGCCTTGCGGTTCGCCGAAGCCGGACACGCTCTTCTCGTGTTGCTTGTGCTCGAGATCCAGCACTTCCACCGTGTTGTTCCCGAGGGCGGCGACAAAAAGACGATGGCGCTTCAGGTCGATCGCGAGGTGGTCGATCCGCCCTTTGACGGCGGGCATTGGAATCGTCGCCACGAGCTCGAGCGCCGCTTCGCCCGCGGCGTGTGTAAATGGAATTGCCATGCCAAACGCTAAAAAGACAAGCAGCTTTAGCGATATGCTTGTGGGTTCCACGTGTGCACTTCCTCCTTCGCTTCATGGCACTTTCTGCAGGCTGCCGTACCAGGCCTCGGAGCCGTTGACCAACAGCCGCACATGCACGCCGTCCTGCTGCACCTGGTAGCACTCTTCCGGGCCGGGCGGGCGTTGCCATTTCCAGCAGAACTCGTTCTGTTTCACGCGCCATGACCCGCTTACTTGCTTGGTCATCTCCGTCCCGGTGAACGTGCCGTCGGCTTTTAAGTGATAGGCAAAGTGCACTCCGTCGCCGAATTCCTTGTCCTGGAACAACTTCTGCAGCGAAGCGCCCGTGACGCTGCGCCAATGTTCTTCGGCCCCTAACGCAGGCAGCGATAAGGCTGCTAACCCGCAAAGCAGAAAATTAGGCGCACTTCTCATATGTCTGCTCGACGCCGTGCCAGTTGATGTTTTCCATGAATGCATCGACGTATGCCGCCGCCTTCGCGCCGTAGCCGATGTGATAGGAATGCTCGTACATATCGAGCACGAGGATCGGCGTCGCACCGGCGAGCGCATGCGTGTGGTCAGCCGCCCATTGATTCAGGAGCCTGTTGCCTCGGTCTGACCAGACGAGAAGCACCCATCCCGAGCCGCCTCCCAAGGCTTTGCCCATGGCGACAAATTCGGCCCGCCAGCGTTCCAGCGAGCCGAAGTCCTGCGCGAGCCGGTCGTGGAGATCTCCCGTAGACAAGCGGCCATCGCCGCCCAGGCTCTCGAAATAGCATTCGTGAAGAATCATGGAATTCGTCGCGATGAGCTCCTCACGCTTCAAGCCGTTCACCACAAAAACCGGCGCGGAGCCAAAGTCGAGCTCGGCGAGCTTCGCCGCGATGCTGTTAAGCCGCTTGACGGCACCGCCATAGTTATTCTCGTAATGGCTGACGATCAGCTTCTCGGAAAGTCCGCGCAGGCGCTTCGGGTCACAAGCGAGAGGTTTCATTTCGAAAGGCATTGGGCAGCCTTATTTGCCGTATGAGAAATCATCGAACGACGTCACGCTGTCTGCCTTGGTCCACACGCCAACTGCCCCCGGCCCCGCGATATGCGTATCGTCCAGGTCGATGTAGCGCTTGCCGTCGAGTGAAACTGAAATGTGCCTGTCATTGAACACCACGCGCAACGTATGCCAGACGTTTCTCGCAACAGGCGCGTCGACGTACTTGATGGTGATGCGGCGACCGTTTGTCGTGTGGTAAAGCGAGACGTTGTCTTCAAGCGCGTTGGCGCGCGCCACGTAGTAATTGTTGGCGTCCTTCCAGCGCCACACCACCCCGCCCGCCTGGTCCTCTCTGCCGCTCAGCGGCTTGAATTTCACCTCGACGAAGCCGTCCGCGAAGGAAACGTTCTTTTTGACGCACCATGGGAACGTGCCGCGCCCAGTCTGTTGCAGAACGTTTTTCCCGCTGGGCGCCGTCGGGTCGGTGCCGACGGCCCACTTCGGATTGCCGGAACCTGTTACACCCGCCTCCCAACCCTCCGGGAGTGCCCCGGGGTTGCTGCTATCGAAGTTCTCGGTCTCGGCTTGCGCGGCAAATGCGGAGGCGCAGGCAAGAATGGCAAACACAACGCTTTTCATGCGTCGCTCCTATGGAGGACTGATAACGCAAACGGGGGTGCGGCACCGGCTGCCAGGGCGGCGGTGAAAAAGCGGAAGATGTGGTGAATCGCGCACAAGCTCTTCTCCGACATGGCAGCCGGAACCGAGCAGAGCTTGGACGCGGTTAGGCGTCTTGCACGGGGAGTCTGCAATACCCCCGTTGCGTTAATTCTAGTACCTGGAGCCGGTAAAGCAAGCCCCGGCTGCTCCGACGCTATTTCCAGAGATCCACGGGTTGCCCGCGTTTACGCATGCGGTCCGCGCGCGCCTGGAGAAAGCGCTAGGGCGAAGGCTCATTGCGGTACCCGCCGGATGAGACACGATTTGCGTTCTAACGGGCTACAGTGGCAGGAGGACTTTCTGCACCTTGCCGTGATCCGACATTAGAACCTCTGTAACCGCCGTGTGGTCTCTGATCATGGGCGTTACGGAGAAAACCGTGCCGGACTGGACCTTCTGTGCGCGCGCGATGATGTCTGCAAGAGAGTGATTGCCGAGCGCCAGCAAAGTAAGCTGCGCCGACGATCTTGCGACGTGCGGAACGTCCTTGAACACTTCGACGCTCGGCGTCCACTTCTCGCCTTCCGGGCTTCCGCTGAGCTCTTGAAGCACATTCTGCTCAGGCGGGACGGAAAGCCCCTTTCCCGCCGTATAGACCGAGAGCGAAAGCTTGCCGTCTTCCAGCTCGAATTTCGCCGAGATCGGCACGGCACCGCCCTTCGCTGCCTGCCGCACGCCATCCAGGACCGTGAGTTTGCTCTTTCCCAGCGCCTCCAGCAGCGCCTGCGTGTCTTTGGAATCTTCGGCCCCCGTGATGGGAGCAAGACCGATCAGGCCAAACAAGAGCACTACGAAAGAGATACTGAGCTGCCACATAGCACGGCCTTTCATGATCATTCTCAACCCCCGCTGTGACAGAATCAGTCTAGTTCCGCAAACAACCGAAGGCAATGGCAACTATGAACTACAGACGCAGCTTTCTCTTGCAGGGAGCTTGCACGGCGGCCGGCCTGGCCGCCGCACGCGCATTGGCCCAGCCGGCCGAACAACCATCACGAGGCGCGCTTATCCGCGGTAGCGAGCATTGGACGACGAAAAAAACCGATGCCGGCGACGTGCGCCTCTTTATGTGGCGCAAGCGCACTGACGACGTGCGGAAGGGAACGATCCTCTTCGTGCACGGCTCGTCGGTCTCGGCGACTCCGGTGTTCGACCTGCAGATTCCAGGCAAGCCGGAAGCCTCGACGATGGACTGGTTCGCGCGCCTGGGCTATGACACCTGGTGCGTCGACTGCGAGGGCTACGGCCGTTCGGACAAATGGCGGCCCGTCAATGCGGATGTCTCTTGCGGCGCCGACGACGTGGCTGCCGCAGCAGAGTACATCGCGAAGAACGCGAATTCCCCGAAGGTCCTTCTTTACGGTTCCTCTTCTGGCGCGCTGAGGGCGGGGCTTTTCGCGCAGCGCCATCCCGAGCGCGTGCAGCGGGTAGCGCTCGATGCGCTGGTGTGGACCGGCGAAGGCAGCCCCACGCTCGAGCAGAGGCGCAAGCGCCTGCCCCAATACCGGGCGAGCAATCGGCGGCCGATCGACCGCGATTTCGTGCGCAGCATCTTCACGCGCGACCATCCCGGGACGAGCGATCTGACGGTCGTGGAAGCATTCGCCGACGCGGTGCTGGCCCTCGATACCTCCGTGCCGACCGGCACCTATATCGACATGTCGGCGAACCTGCCGGTGCTCGACCCGGAGCGCATCACCGTGCCGACGCTCATCCTGCGGGGGCAGTGGGACGGCATCGCTTCGTTTCAGGACCTGTCCAATTTCTTCGCCAAGCTGCCGAACCCGGACAAGCAGTTCATCGTCATGCCGGGCATCGCGCACACCAGCACGCGCTCGAAGAACTGGCGGCTGGTCTACCACCTGCTCGACAGCTATTTCAGCCAGCCCGCGCCGGTCTACACCGGATAACGCAAGTATAAAAAGTAATCGTTGTTGATATTGTCACAATATTGTGGTATAAATCACTCCACCATGACGGCGTACCAAGCTTTGGTGCTAAGCCTGCCGGCGCGCAATTCGACCGTTCGCATGCGCCTCTGGCGTGCGCTCAAGGACAACGGCTGCGGCGTGCTGCGCGACGGCGTCTATCTGTTGCCGGCCGGATCGGCGCGCGCTCCGGCCCTCGCCGAGATGGAGTCCGACATCCGCGCCGAAGGCGGCTTCGCCATGACCGTGGACATGAACCTGAAGAGCGGCGCGCAGGCCGAGCAGGTGCGCAAGCTCTTCGACCGCAGCGCGGATTACGGCGACCTGGTGGAGAAAATCAACGCGGCCAAGGCCGCGCTGCCGCGGCTCGGCTTGCGCCGGGGACAGACGCTGGTGCAGCGCCTGCGCCGCTCCTTCGAGAAGCTCGCGGAAAGCGATTTCTTCCCCGGGCCGGCGAAAGCGCAGGCCGAGGATGCGCTTGCCAGCCTTGAGACGAAGGCTGAGGAGCTGTATTCGGGCGGCGAGCCCCGCGCATCCAAAAAACGCGTCCGGCGCCTCGATCCTGCGAAATTCCAGAATCGTACTTGGGCGACGCGCAGCAGCCCATGGGTCGACCGGCTCGCGAGCGCCTGGCTGATCAAGCGCTTCATCGACAGCAAGGCCAAGTTCGCCTGGATCGAGCGCCCGCGGGACTGTCCGCGAAATGCCGTTGGCTTCGATTTTGAGCGGGCCGAATTTACGCACTCGGGCAACCGCGTGACTTTCGAGGTGTTGCTCGCGAGTTTCGGCCTGGATCACGATCCTGCGCTAGTCGCGATCGGCGCTGCAGTCCACTTTCTCGACATCGGCGGCATCCCCGTGGCCGACGCCCGGGGTCTCGAGACCGTTTTGCGAGGAGCGAGGGAAAGGTCCCGCGCCGACGACGAGCTGCTGTCCGAGGCAATGCGGATCTTCGATTTTTTCTATTCGGCTTATGAAAAGGAGCGCCCAAACCCTACCTGATCTGAGCTGAGAGCGCTTCACAGTCGGGCCCAGCGCAGTCGCCCGGCTACCCAAGGCATATCGCCCAAGCACTGCACGGTCCCCGCTTGCCGGGGAGAAAGCTGGCGATATGTCGATGCAATTCAAACTTTCCATTCACGTGGCCGTCGCGGTAATCGCGACCGCCATGCTCCCCGCTTGCGATGGCAGCCTGCGGCGCGAAACGCCGGCGGCAGCCAAGCTGGAGGTCGTGCGCGCGGACCCTGCGCGCAACCGTCTCTGGGTGCTCGACCATGAGGTGATTTCGGTCTACGACAATACAAACGGCCGCCGGCTGCGCCGCATCGTTCTCCCCGAGTGGATCGTTCTCCCCCAACGGTACAGCTGCCTGCCCGACCTGGCGCTCGATTCCTCCGGGGCGGCCTTCGTCTCGAGCAACGTGCTCCCAGTGCTCTGGCGCATCGATCCGCAGCGCTACGAGGTCACGCGCATCGAGCTCGTGCTCGACACCGACAGCGACAAGGACGTAGGCTTCACCGGGCTCTCGTTTGCCGGCGATGGCACCCTCCTCGCCGCCGGTGCGATGGCCGCAGCGCTCTGGCAGATCGATACGAGCGCTGCGAGCGCGAGGAAGATCGCGTCCTTCCCGTCGGTCGCCCGCGGATGCGACCCGGCGACGCTGGTGCGCTCGGGCCAGGACCAGACCGTGATCGCAGCCTCGCGCCCCAAATAGAAAGGCGGCCACTCGGCCTGGAAAGCGACCGGCGGTCCGATTAGGATGAACACTTAAAACAAACGGGCAGCCGTGAAATGCCGGTAGCCGCAATTGCCTACGCGCTGATCTCCGCGGCACTGTTCGGCGCCAGCACGCCGCTCGCCAAAATGTTGCTGGGCGAAGTGCCGCCGCTCGCGCTCGCCGGGCTTTTATATCTCGGCAGCGGGCTGGGGCTGCTCGCCTGGATCGCAGTGAGGCCTGCTGCGAGCCGTGTCGTCCTGGCTAGGTCCGAATGGCCCTGGCTGGGCGCCGCCATCGTCACTGGCGGCGTCATCGCGCCGGCGCTGCTCGTGTTCGGCCTCGCGCGCACCGATGGTGCCACGGCGTCCCTGCTGCTCAATCTGGAGGCCGCGCTCACGGCAGCGATCGCCTGGATTGCCTTTCGGGAAAATGTCGACCGGCGCGTCTTTATCGGCATGCTGGCGATCGTGGCCGGTGGTGCGGTGCTTTCATGGGAACAGTTGCCGCGGGCCGGCGGCGTCGCGGGACCGCTGCTCATTGCGGGGGCCTGCCTCGGATGGGCGCTCGACAATAACTTCACGCGGCGCGTCTCCGGCGGCGACGCGGCGACGATCGCCTGCCTTAAAGGGTTGATCGCCGGCGCCGTCAATCTTGCCTTGGCATTGGCCCAGGGCGCGGTCTTGCCGCGCGCCGGTGCAATCGCGGCAGCCGCCTTGGTGGGCCTTTTCGGCTATGGCATCAGCCTCGCGCTCTTCATCGTCGCGCTGCGCCATCTCGGAACGGCGCGCACGGGAGCCTACTTTTCCGTAGCGCCTTTCTTTGGAGCCGCAGTCGCCCTCGCGGTGCTAGGCGAGCAAGCCACGGCGCTGTTCTGGGTCGCCGCGACGCTGATGGCGCTAGGCGTATGGCTTCACGTCACCGAGCGGCACGAGCACCAGCACGTCCACGGGCCGCTCGAGCATGCCCATGTCCACGTGCACGACGAGCATCATTCGCACGAACACGATTTCGGTTTTGACGGCGGCGAGCCCCACAGCCATCTCCATCGCCACTCGCGCCTGGTGCACAGCCACCCGCACTATCCAGACCTGCATCACAGGCACCGCCACTAGTGAACAGATCGGGGGAAGAGCATGCTTGCATTCAGGCTGATGTGGGGATTGTGTTGCAGCGCGCCGAGCGCGCTGCGCGTATCCTTCGCTTCGAAGTCGAATCGCGCAGTTCTGGCGCTGCGTGCCTACAACCTGAAGGGAGAGCCATGAACAAGAACATAACCGTCGTCCTCCTCCTCGCACTCGCGGCCGGCTGCAGTAGCAAACCGCAGTATGGAGCCTACGCGCCGCCGATGGATTCGACGCGCAAGGTGAGCGAGCAGGACTGCAGCAGATCCATCGATACCGACGGCGGCAACCTGATGTGCCGTGAGGTCACTGAGCGCGAGCGCCGCGCCAGGATCGCGGAAGAAGAGCGGCAGGCCAGGGCCCGGAGGGAAGCCGAGGAGCGCGCCGCGCGCGAGCGCCTCGAGCGTGAGCGCGCCGAGCAGCTTGCCCTGGAAGAGGCCGCCCGGCAGCAGCTGGCTGCCGAGGAGGAGGCCGCCCGGAAGCAGCGGGCTGCCGAGGAGGAGCGGCTCGCCGCCGAGCGCCTCCGGCTGGAGGCCGAGGCCGCGCGCAAGGCCCAGGAAGAGCGCGAGCGTCAGGAGAGGGCGGAGGCAGAAGCCCGTGCCCGCCAGCGCGCCGAGCAGGAAGCGCGTGAGGCAGCCGAGCGTGAGTGTCGGCGTCTCGAGCAGGAGCGGCTCGACGGCCGCGCTCTACTCGTGAACTTCGTCGACAACTACGGCAAGCTCGAGGAAAACAAGGGGATAGCCAGGCAGATCACCGCGTTCCTCAACAAGGCTCGCAAGGTGAAGCCATGCCCGCCAGCATGAAGGCACAACGGGCCGCGCTATGGGGTTGACGGAGGTAGGGCTCCGTCCCCGAACTATTAGGCGCGAGGCTCCGCGCGGCGAAAGGCCGTGAACAGCGCGAGGTCGTAGGCGGTCTTCAGAACGCCGCAGATCACCAGCGGAGCGGCCATGGTTCCGGCAGCGAACATGGCGCCGGTCAACGAGGGGCTGACCGCGGAAGCGAGGCTGCGCGGCACCGCGGTGAAGCTCGCCGCCGCGGGGCGTTCCTCGGGCGTAACCACCGTCATCACGAAAGCGCTGCGCGCTGGGACGTCCATCTGCGAGAGCGCGCTGCGCGCAAGCAGAAGGCCGAGCGCGAGCTCGAGCGTCGGCGCGAGCGCAGCGCCGATCAGGCACAGGTTCGCCGGGATGTGCGTGAACACCATCGTGTTGACGAGACCGATGCGCCGCGCGATTCGCGGCGCCGCAAGCTGCGACGCTGCGCTGAGCAAGCCGGTCCAGAAGAAGAAAGCCCCCGCTGCAGTGAGCGACATGCCGAAGCGCTCGAACAGCCACAGCGCAAGCAGCGAGTTCACGACCAGCCCGCCGGCGAACGAGTCCACGCTGAACAGGCCGGCAAGCCGCCACACCATGCCGCGCGACGGGCCGAGCGGTGCAGCGGGTTTCGTTTCCTCTACGCGCGCGTCGGGAAGTCGCAGATACAAGGCCCATACCGCGACGCCGACTGCGCCGTAGAGCACGAACATCGCCCGCAAAGCCTCGAGCATCGACAAGGCGCCGCGCGCGGCAAGCCATTCCGGCGCCGCCGCGGCGAGCGCGCCGATGGCGCCGCACAGCGAGCCGGCGAAGCTGTAGCGGGCGAACACCGACGTGCGCGCATCCGCCGGCGCCGCCGCGGCGAGCAGCGTGTGGTCGAGCGGCAGGAAAACGCTCACGTCGCCGCTGCTCGGGTTGAGCGTGCCGACGAACGCGACGATGAGGAGCGGCCACAGGGAAGAGAGGCCCGCGAAGGCCAGCCCGGTCGCCGCCATCAGGAGCGAGGTGCCGAGCAGCAGCCTGCGGATGGAGAAGCGATGCCCCCAGCGCCCGACCGCGAGGGTCGCCAGCGCCGAGCCGAACAGCGTCGCGGTGCTGACGAACCCGATCTCGAGCTGCCCCAGCCCGAGCGCGAGCAGGTACGCGGGCAGCAGCACGGCGATGAAGCCATCGGCGAAGGCGCGCAGCGCCCGCGCCGCGAGCACGCGGCGGATCATCACTATTTCGAGCCGTAGCTGAAGTCGTCGAACGCGGTGACGCTGTCCGCCTTGGTCCACATGCCGACGGCGCCCGGTCCGGCAATGTGGTTGTCGTCGAACTCGATGTACGTCTTGCCGTTCAGCGCCACGCGAATTCGCCGGCCGGAGAATTCCACCCGCAGCGTATGCCATTTATTCGCCGGCACCGGGGCATCGACGTATTTCAGGGTGCGGCGGCGTCCGGCCTCGGTGTAGTAGAGCGATACGTTGTTCTCCAGCGCATTCGCGCGCGCAACGTAGTAGTTGTCGCCGTCCTTCCAGCGCCAGACCACCCCGCCGGCCCGATCCTCGGTCCCGGCGAGGGCCTTGAACTTCACCTCCACGAACCCGTCCTCGATCGACGTCCTGTGCCTGACGCACCAGGGAAAGGTTCCCGCGCCCGACTGCTTGAGGACGTTCGGCTTGCTCGGCGCCGAGGCGTCGCTCTCGACTGTCCAGCGCGGCGTTCCGCGGCCGGTGACGCCCTCCACCCATGAGTCGGGAAGCGTCCCGACCGCGTCCGTATCGAAGCCGATGGTTTCCGCGTAGGAAGAATGCATGAAGACCCCCGTCGCCAAAAGTAGGGCGAGCGGCCATTTGAGGGAGTGAAAACGGCAGAGGGAGTGAAAACGGCGCGCGCCCATGTGCTCTCCTTGGCAGAGCTTGGACGCCAGGCGTCTTAAGCGGGGAGTCTGCGACGCCCCCGAGGTGTGAATTCTATGTACCATGCCGGCTCGATGTCAAAGCCCCTTTCCCGCGGGGTGCACCACCTTGCGCTGAACACCGACGACATGAAGATGACGCTGGATTTCTACCTGCGCGTCCTCGGCATGCCGCTGGTGCACGCGCTCAAGGTCCCGCCGGGCCTGGGGACCGGCCCGGGCAACCGCGGCAACCCGCCGTTCGAGAACATCCGCCACTACTTTCTCGATGCGGGCGGCGATTCGCTGCTCGCCTTCTTCGAGATCCCGAAAGGCGCCAAGCCCCGGGGCGACCGCGACGCGATCGGCACGATGCAGCATGTGTCTTTCGCAGTCAGCGAGCAGAAGTTCAACGACGTGCTGAATCGAATCAGGAAGGCGCACATCGAGTATCTCGGCCCGCTCAATGTCGGCTGCGAGACCTATTCGATCTACTTCCTCGACCCGAACGGCATTCGCCTGGAATTCTCGCATCAGAAGGAGAGCAAGCCGCGCGTCGTCGAGCGCTGGCGCCAGACCAGGGGCGAGGCGCTCGCCGAGCTGCGCACCCTGACCGACGACCAGGCATGGCTGCAAACCGTGGTCGCGCACCTGCCCGAGCGCCGCCAGGCCGGGAAATCCATCACTTCACGGAGGCAAAATGGACAAGCGAGACCACAGGCTGCGCTACGACGCCGGCCTGAAGACGCGTCGCGACGTGCTCGGCGCCGAGTGGGTCGACAAGTCGATGGCCGGGGTTGACGAGTTCAACCGCGAGTTCACCGAGCTGCTCAACACCTACTGCTGGAACGACATCTGGAACCGGCCCGGGCTGCCGCGCAAGATGCGCTCGGTGCTGAACCTCGGCATGCTGACCGCGCTCGGCAAGGAGCATGAGCTCAAGCTCCATCTCAACGGCGCCCTGAACAACGGCCTCACGAAGGACGAGATCAAGGAGGTCCTGCTGCAGACCGCGATCTACTGCGGCGTGCCCGCCGCCGTGGTGGCATTCCGCTGCGCCAGGGAAGTATTCAAAGACCGCAAGGCGTGAGAACGCTGGCTTTCATCGGGCTCGGCAGCATGGGGCAGCCCATGGCGGCCAATCTCGCGAAGGAAGGCTTCGCCGTGCGCTCGTTCGACCTGAACGGCACCGGCAGCTCTTCTTCAGTGCAGGACGCGGCCGCCGGCGCGGAGCTCCTGATCACCATGCTGCCCGACGGCAAGGCGGTGCGCGAAGCCGTGCTCGAAGCCCTTCCCGCCCTCAGCAGCGGCGCGGTGGTCGTCGACATGAGCTCGTCCGACCCGGCCGCCACCCGCGCGCTCGGCGCGGCGCTCGCCGCGCGCGGCATCGAGCTGGTCGATGCGCCGGTGTCCGGAGCGGTGCCGAAGGCGATCGACGGCACGCTCACCATCATGGTAGGCGGCACCGAGGCCGCCCTGGCCCGCGTGCGCCCGGTGCTGGAGAAGCTCGGCAACCGCATCGTCCATGTCGGGCCGCTCGGCGCCGGCCACGCGGTGAAGGCGCTGAACAATTACCTGGGCGCGGCAGGGACGCTGGCGGGGTTCGAGGCGCTGCTCATTGCGCGCGCGTACGGCCTGGATCCGAAGCCGATGCTGGAGGCGATCAACGCTTCCACCGGGCGCAACAGCGCCACCGAGCGCAAGATCCCGCAACAGGTTCTGACCGGGGCCTTCGCCTCCGGGTTCAGGCTGGCGCTGATGGTGAAGGACGTCGGCATTGCATATCGGCTCGCGCGCGACCTCGGGATCGATGCGCCTTACCTGCGCGAAGCGCTGAAGCTATGGCGCGACGCGCAGCGCTCCCTGCCGGCGGACGCCGACCACACCCGGGCTTACGAATACCTCAAGCGGCGTTCCGCACCGGCGCGCCGAAAGCCTGCTCCATCTCGCGGCGCGCGCGCACGGCGCTCGAGGCCGCGTCGACCGCCACGTCGCTCCACCTGAGGGGCTGACCCGCGGCGAGCGGGCGCAGCAGCTTCCAGCCGTGCGCGAGGCCGAGCGGCAGGCAGCCCTGTGCGAGCGAAGCCGCCGCCGGCATCAATCGGCCGACCACGGTGTAGCCGCCCTCGCCGTCAAGAATTTCGCCGGCGAGCAGATTTTTCTTGGCTACCGCGACGGCGTCGGCCCGCCAGCCGGTCGGGCAGCCGGTCGGCTCGCCGCGCAATCCGACCGACGCCACCGAAATTCCCACCTCGAGGCCGATCAGGTGCCAGCGCTTGTACATGCAGGCGTAGCGACCCGAGGGGTCGGTTTTGACCCCGTACTCCATGAAGCAGCGCTGGATGTATTCGCTTTCGGCTTCGAACACCACGAAGACCCCGAAGCGGATGTCGTAGGGGATCTCCGTGCCGTCCCTGCGCAAGGACGAGATGACTTCGACCTGCCCCTTGTGGTGAAGCACTCCGCCTTCCTGCCTGGGTCGCATCAGCGCAGGAATCTCGTCGACCGACCCGGGCGGGTAAAGCAGCCCCTCGGGCGCGGGCGTGAGCCCGGTCGCATTGCACACCGCGGTGGTCTCCAACGACGGCTTTGAGCCGTCGAGGAAGGAATTGAACATCTTGGGGTTGAGGCCGCCGAGCTTCGCCTGCTCCGGCGTCAGCCCGTAATGGCCCCATACCGTTTCGGGCGTCGACTGCGCGAAATGCGGCAGCCACTTGTGCCCGCGCCCCGCCGCCACCACCGGAAAGCCGGCGGTGCGCGCCCAGTCGACGAGATCGCAGATGATCGCCGGCTGGTCGCCGTAGGCAAGGCTGTAGACGACGCCCGCCTCCGCAGCCTTCTTGGCGAGCAGCGGACCGCAGAAGGCGTCGGCCTCGACCGTGACCATCACCACGTGCTTGCCGTTCCTGAACGCGGCGAGCGCGTGCTCGACCGCGGCGAGCGGGTTGCCGGTCGACTCGATGACGATGTCGATCCCGGGATGCGCGACCAGCGCCTGCCAATCGTCCGACACATGAGTGCGGTTTTCTTTCAGCGCCCTTTCCAAGGAAGGAGCATCGTACCGAGAGGGCTCCCAGCCGACCCGCTGCAAATTTTCCTTAGCATTGGCGGGCGAGAGGTCGGCGATGCCGACCAGGTGCACTCCCGGGGTCTTCGGCACCTGCGCTATGTACATCGCGCCGAACTTGCCGGCGCCGATGACGCCGATGCGCAGCGGCTTGCCCTGCGCGGCGCGTTGTTGGAGTTTGGAATAGAGATTCATATCAACCCCGAAAACAGGGACAGACCACGTTTTTTGACGTGCGAAAAATGGTGGTCTGTCCCTGATTAGTCGTCAGGCTGCTTTAAGAACGCCCTGCAGTTCTTCCTGCGGGGTACCGTCTTTCCACGGCAGCGGGACGTCGTAGTGCTTGATCAGGCAGTCGTCCGGCAGAGACTGGATCGGCGTGAAGTCGCGGTGCGCGATGTAGCCGGGCCGTTTGAACCGCCGGATGTGGTTCGATACCGCGCACAGCGACAGATAGACGCTGACCCGGTTCCACGGCGACAGGTTCGAGCTCGAGGCATGCACCAGGCAGCCGTGGAACAGGATCATCGAGCCCGGCGGGCCTTTGGGGGCGACGATCCCGCCGTGGTCGACGAGTTGTTTTATGGTTTGATTTGAAATGACCCAGAGAGGATAGCTGGTCGTGCTCGTATCATGTCCGGCCTCCAGCACGCCCTGCTTGTGGCTGCCCGGGATGAGCATCAGCGGGCCGTTGAACTCGTTCACCTCGTCGAGGAAGATCGCCACGTTCATGGCGCGCGCCTCCGGCATCTGGTCGTCGTTGACCCAGGTGCCGTAATCCTGGTGCCACTGCCAGACGTCGCCGTCGAAGGCCGCCTTGCCGTTGATCTTGAACTGGTGCATGTACACGTCCTCGCCGAACAGCTGCTTGATCGGCTCGACCATGCGGGGATGGCGCGCGAGCTTGGCGAACGGGTAGCTGTACAGGTGCGCGGCGAAATTGGTGCGCACCACGTCCCCGCTCTTCTCGCGCACGTTCTCCGGGCGCCGCTGGGCGTAGAGCGCCGGCACCTCGTCGGTCAGGACCCTGATCTCCTGCGGCGTGAACAGGCTCGGGAAGAACAGATAGCCGTCGCCGTCGAACTGCTGAAGCTGCTGGGCAGAGAGTTTCATGGGCGGCCTCCTTCGACTAGTATAAATCCATGTCCGCCAGAGCAGACTCGGTACGCTCGATTCTCTATGCGCTGGGCGCGAATCTCGCCATCGCGGCCGCGAAGAGCGTCGCTGCGATCGCCACCGGGTCGAGTGCGATGCTCGCCGAGGCGATCCATTCGTTCGCCGATTCCGGCAACCAGGGGCTGCTGCTCTGGGGCATGAAGCAGGCAAAGCGGCCGCCGAGCCCCGACTACCCGCTCGGCTGGGGCAAGGCGGTGTTCTTCTGGTCGTTCGTGGTCGCCCTGGTGCTGTTCTGCCTCGGCGGCGTATTCTCGCTCTACGAAGGCTGGCACAAGCTGCAGCAGCCAGAGGCTCTCAGCTATCCCTGGGCGGCGGTCGGCGTGCTGGCGTTCGGCCTTGTCGCCGAGACCGTGTCGTTGCGCGCCTGCCTTGCTGAAGTGAACAAGGTCAGAGGCGGAAGAACCCTCTGGCGCTGGTTCCGCGAAACCCGGCAGAGCGAGCTGGTGGTGATTCTCGGCGAGGACCTGGCGGCGCTTCTCGGACTGGCGCTTGCGTTGTGCGCCGTTCTGGTGACGATTCTTTCCGGAGATCCGGCCTGGGATGCCCTCGGCTCGATGGCGATCGGCGTGGTGCTGGTCGTGGTGGCGATCGGGATCGCGGTGGAGATCAAGGGCCTGTTGATCGGCCAGAGCGCCGCGCCGGACACCGAGGAGCGCTTGCGCCGCTTCCTCGAGGGACGTGAAGAAGTCGAGCAGCTTTTCCGCCTGTTGACCCTGCAGCTCGGAGCCTCGCTGATGGTCGCGGTGAAGGCCAGGATGAAAGCCGCGACGGCGGCCGAGCTGGTCGCGGCGATCAACCGCACCGAGGCAGCGGTGCGCGCCGAGTTTCCCGAGATTCAGTGGCTCTTCTTCGAGCCCGACCTCGCGGATTGATCCTCGATCTGGAAGAACACCTCGTCCTGCCTGACCATTCCCAGCTCCGAGCGCGCGCGCTCCTCGATCGCCTCGGTGCCCTGCTTGAGGTCGCGGACCTCGGCGGTGAGCGCCGCGTTGCGGCCCTCCAGCTGGAGATTCCTCGCCCTTTCGACCTCCAGCTTGCTCTCCAGGCGCCACGCCGTCAGCCAGCCGCCCTTGCCCAGCCAGAGCGGGTACTGGATGAGCACGATCAGCGCCCCGAGGATGCCGGCGAGCAGTCTCATCTCAGGTGCGCGAACGCCTCCCGGCCGGGGTAGGAGACCGAGTCGCCGAGGTCCTCCTCGATGCGCAGCAGCTGGTTGTACTTCGCGACGCGCTCGGAGCGCGACAGCGACCCGGTCTTGATCTGCAGCGCATTCGCTCCGACGGCGATGTCGGCGATGGTGGTGTCCTCGGTCTCGCCCGAGCGGTGCGAGATCACGGTGCCGTAAGCGGCGCGCTTGGCCAGCTCGATCGCCGAGAACGCCTCGGTGAGCGTGCCGATCTGGTTGATCTTGATGAGGATCGAGTTGGCGACACCCTGGCGGATGCCCTCGCGCAGCAGCCGCGTATCGGTGACGAACAGGTCGTCGCCGACCAGCTGCAGCTTCCTGCCCAGGCGCGTGCTGAGGATCTTCCAGCCCTCCCAGTCGTTCTCTGCCATGCCGTCCTCGATCGACGCGATCGGGTAGCGCTCGGCGAGCCCCGCCAGGTAGTCGCTGAACTCGCCCGAGGTGAGCTTCTTCTTTTCCGATTCGAGGATGTAGCGGCCGTCGCGGAAGAACCCGGTCGCCGCGCAGTCGAGCGCCAGCATCACGTCGCGCCCCGCGCCGTAGCCCGCGCTTCCGATCGCCTCGACGATCAGCTCGATCGCCGCCGCGTGCGTCGGCAGCCCGGGCGCGAAGCCGCCCTCGTCGCCGACCGCGGTGGACAGGCCCTTCGAGGAAACCAGCGATTTCAGTTTCTGAAAAATCTCGGAGCCGCAGCGCAGCGCCTCGCGGAAAGACTGGAAGCCCACCGGCACGATCATGAACTCCTGCAGGTCGAGGTTGTTGTTGGCGTGCGCGCCGCCGTTGATCACGTTCATCATCGGCACCGGCATGCGCATCGCGCCCGAGCCGCCGAAGTAGCGGTACAGCGGCAGGCCCGACTCCTCGGCCGCCGCGCGGGCCGTGGCCATCGACACCGCGAGAAGCGCATTCGCGCCCAGGCGCGACTTGTTCTCGCTGCCGTCGAGCTCGATCAGCGTCTTGTCGATGAACGCCTGCTCGGAGGCATCGAGCCCGACGATGGCCTCGGAAATCTCGGTATTCACGTTCTCGACCGCCTTCAGCACGCCCTTGCCGCCGTAGCGCTGCCGGTCGCCGTCGCGCAGCTCGAGCACCTCGCGGCTGCCGGTCGAGGCGCCTGAAGGCACGGCGGCGCGGCCCATCACCCCCGACTCGAGCAGCACGTCCGCCTCGATCGTCGGGTTGCCCCGCGAGTCGAGGATTTCCCTTGCGACCACATCGACGATGGAGCTCATGTTTTTTTCACCTTCTCCTCGGCAAAGCCCTTCTTTTTCACCATTCGATCGATCTCGACCAGCGTCTCGAGCAGGCCCTGCATCAGGCCCAGGGGCCAGGCGTTCGGCCCGTCGGAGAGCGCCTTCTCCGGCGCAGGATGCGTCTCCATGAACAGCCCGGCGATGCCGCTCGCCACCGCGGCGCGTGCCAGCACCGGGATGAATTCGCGCTCGCCGCCCGAAGCAGCGCCCAGCCCGCCGGGCAGCTGGACCGAGTGCGTGGCATCGAACACCACCGGGCAGCCGGTGTCGCGCATGACGGCGAGCGAGCGCATGTCGGAAACCAGGTTGCCGTAGCCGAAGGAAAAGCCTCGCTCGCAAACCAGAATATTTTCCTGTTTGGAAGCTTCTCGTGCTTTGTCGACCACGTTCTTCATCTCCTGCGGCGAGAGAAACTGGCCCTTCTTGATGTTCACCGGCCGGCCGGCCGAAGCTGCGGCGTGGATGAAATCCGTCTGGCGGCACAGGAAAGCCGGCGTCTGCAGCACGTCGACCACCGCGGCGGCCGGGTTCACCTCCTCCTCGGTATGCACGTCGGTCAGCACGGGAACGCCGACCTGCCGTTTGACCTCCCCCAGGATTTTCAAACCCTCCTCCATCCCCAGACCGCGAAACGACTTGCCCGAGCTGCGGTTCGCCTTGTCGTACGACGATTTGAAGATCAGGGGAATGCCGAGCGGCCGGCAGATCTCGTTGAGGCGCCCGGCGGTGTCGATCTGCAGCTGGCGCGACTCGACGACGCAGGGGCCCGCGATGAGAAAAAGCGGCTTGTCCAGACCGGCTTCGAAACCACAAAGTTTCACGCCGCGACGACCGACAGCGTGCCGCCTGGACGCTTCGCGCTGGCGCGGTGCTTGAGTGCAGCGGTGACGAAGGCCTTGAACAGGGGGTGGCCGGCGCGCGGCGTCGAGGTGAACTCCGGGTGGAACTGCACGCCGACGAAGAACGGATGGCCCGGGATTTCCATCATCTCCGGCAGCTTCTCGCGCGGCGTGCGGGCGGAAACCTTGTAGCCGCGGGCCTCGAGCTGCGGCACGTAGATGTTGTTCACCTCGTAGCGGTGGCGATGCCTTTCGTTTACTTCCGCGCCATAGATCGAAGCCGCGAGAGTGCCTGGCTCGACCGGGCAGCTCTGCGCGCCCAGGCGCATCGTGCCGCCGAGATCGGACTTGTCGGTCCTCTTCTCGATGCGGCCGGTGCGGTCGAGCCACTCGGTGATCAGCGCCACCACCGGGTGCGGCGTGTCCGGGTCGAACTCCGTGCTGTTGGCGCCGGCCAGGCCGCAGACATTGCGCGCGAACTCGATGGTCGCCAGCTGCATGCCAAGGCAGATGCCGAGGTACGGAATGCCGCTCTCGCGCGCGTAGCGGATGGCGCGCATCTTGCCCTCGGTGCCGCGCTTGCCGAAGCCGCCGGGCACCAGGATCGCGTCCATCTTCTCCAGCTGGGCGATGCCGCCTTTCTCCAGCTCCTCGGAATCGAGGTAGTGGACGTTCACCTTGGAGCGCGTATGGATGCCGGCGTGCCTGAGCGCCTCGTTGAGCGACTTGTACGAGTCCTGCAGGTCGACGTACTTGCCGACGAAGGCGATGTCGACCTCGTGCTCCGGGTGCTCCTGGGCATGCACCAGCTTCACCCACGACGCCAGGTCGGCGGCGCGGGCGAGGATGTTCAGCTTGTGGCAGACGATCTCGTCGAGCATCTGCTCGTGCAGCATCATCGGGATCGTGTAGATCGAGTCGACATCCCAGGCCGAGATCACCGCTTCCTTCTGCACGTTGGTGAACAGCGCGATCTTGCGGCGCTCGTCCTCGGGCAGCGGCTGGATGGTCCGGCACAGCAGCGCGTCGGCCTGGATGCCGATCTCGCGCAGCTCCTTGACCGAGTGCTGCGTCGGCTTGGTCTTGATCTCGCCCGCCGAGGCGATGTAGGGGACCAGCGTCAGGTGGATGTAGCAGACGTTGTTGCGGCCCAGCTCCAGGCCCATCTGCCGGATCGCCTCGAGGAACGGCAGCGACTCGATGTCGCCGACGGTGCCGCCGATCTCGACGATCGCCACGTCGGCGTCGCCGGCGCCGCGCTTGATGAACGCCTTGATCTCGTCGGTGATGTGCGGGATCACCTGGACCGTGCCGCCCAGGTAGTCGCCGCGCCGCTCCTTCTTGATCACCGACTCGTAGATCTGGCCGGTGGTGAAATTGTTCCAGCGGCGCATCTTCGAGCTCTGGAAGCGCTCGTAGTGGCCCAGGTCCAGGTCGGTTTCCGCCCCGTCGTCGGTGACGAACACCTCGCCGTGCTGAAACGGGCTCATGGTGCCCGGATCGACGTTGATGTACGGGTCCAGCTTGATGTTGGTGACTCGGATGCCGCGCGATTCGAGGATCGCGGCAAGGGAGGCGGCGGCGATGCCTTTCCCCAGGGAGGAAACTACACCACCGGTTACGAAGACATACTTGGTCATCTACCTAGGGCGTGTAGGGATGGGCAAGTTTACAGGAATTTCAGTAGGGCCTCCCATCCTTGTGCGCCGGCCTTCAACAGCTGCTCGCCGGAACTGGTCACGAGGGTGACCTCGCCTTCGAGCACGTAGACGAATTCGTCTTCCAGCGTGTGCCAATGGCGCAATGCCGACTGGCCGCCGGGACCGAGCCTCACCAGGTTGACGCCGAGCTTGGTCAGGCCGCAGGCATCTCCCAGGCGCCTTTTCGCGCGATCGCCCATCCTCGACTTGAACGGCTCGGGGTACCCCGAGCCGCGGACAACGGGCACGGCCTGCGGGTCGAGTGCAGGAAGTTTCATGGTGATACCTCCTCCATCTGGGCCGCCTTCATCGCCTCGACGCGGATTTCCTCGGTGAGGCGCGCCTTGTAGGCTGAGAATTCGGCGCTCGTCTTCATCGTGTAGTGGCGCGGATGCTGCAGATCGATCGGAACGATCGCCTTGATGCGGCCCGGCCGCGCCGACATCACCGCGACGCGGTTGGCCATGAAGATCGCCTCGTCGATGTCGTGCGTGACGAACAGCACCGTCTTGCGGTCGGCTTCCCAGATGCCGAGCAGCAGCTCCTGCATCAGCGCCCGCGTCTGGTGGTCGAGCGCGCCGAAGGGCTCGTCGAGCAGCAGGACCTTGGGATCGTTGGCGAGAGCACGCGCCAGCGCCGTGCGCTGCTGCATCCCGCCCGAGAGCATTTTCGGATAGTGGTTTTCGAACCCTTTGAGACCCACGCGGGAAATCAAATCCGCCGCCTTTGCATGCGTTGAGCGTGCGCCGAACAGAATGTTCTGCTCGATGGTAAGCCAGGGAAACAGCGTATAGGACTGGAACACCATGCCGCGGTCCGGCCCCGGCCGGCTGACCGGCTGTGCGTCGAGCAGAACACTTCCCGCGGTCGGCGTCTCCAGCCCGGCGACGATGCGCAGCAGGGTCGACTTGCCGCAGCCCGAAGGGCCCAGGATGCAGAGGAAGTCGTTGTCCTCGACGCTCAGGTCGATCCTTTCCAGCGCTCGCGTGACGGCGCCGCCAGGCACGCCGGGAAATTGTTTCACCACCGCCTCGATCGCCAGCCGGTTCAAGCCAGGCTCCACGGAAAGAGCCTGCGGTTAAGCGCCTTGAACAGAAGATCTGAAACCAGCCCGATGCAGCCGATGACCAGGATGCCGAAGATGATCTGGCCGGTATTGAGCAGCGCCTGGCTGTCCATGATCATGTGGCCGATGCCGGCCGAGGCGCCGATCAGCTCGGCGACGATGACGTAAGTCCAGGCCCAGCCCAGCACCAGCCGCAGGATCTCGGCGATTTCGGGCGCGCCGCTGGGCAGCAGCACGCGGCCGACGATCTCGCGGTCGCTCGCCCCCAGCGTGTAGGCCGCTTCCACCAGGTCGCGGCGCGTGTTGCCGATCACCACCGCCACCATCAGGACGATCTGGAAGAACGAGCCGACGAAGATGACGAGGAGCTTCTGCGCTTCGCCGGTGCCGGCCCAGAGGATGAGCAGCGGAATGAACGCCGACGCCGGAAGGTAGCGGGAAAAGGAGATGAACGGCTCGAAGAAGCCCTCGATCGGCTTGTAGGCGCCCATCGCCATGCCGAGCGGCACGCCGATCGCGGCGGCGATGAGAAAGCCGCCGAAGACGCGCCAGACGGTGATGAGGATGTCGCGCACGAAACCGTGCGCAAGCAGGTTCCAGCCTTCGCGCAGCATCGTCGCCGGGTCGGCCAGGAAGGTGGGCGACACGAAACCGCCGAAGGTCGCCGCCGCCCATGCCGCGAAGAACAGCACGAAAAACGCCACCCCGAGCGCGACGCGCGCGCCCGGGGTGACCGGCTTCAGCGGAGTCAAGTTACCTGATGTAGGAGGCGTCGATCGTCGTATTGACGTCGGGCACCGACTTGATGACGCCGACCTCGAGCAGGAGCTGCCCCGCCTCCTTCAGGAAGGCCTGCAGCTCGCCGGCGAAAAACCTGCGGTTCGCCGCGCGATCCTGCCAGCGCAGGTAGGAAGCCGATTTCGCGAACGCTTCGCCGCTCTGCTTCACGTCGGCACCCATCACCTCGTAGGACTTCTGCGGCTCGGCGGCGATGATTTCGAGCGCCTGGAAGTAGCTCTCGGTGAGCGCTCTCGCCGCTTTGCCGTTCTCGGCCAGAAACCTGGGGGTGCAGCCGAAAGTGTCCATCACCACCGGGTAGTCGAGCGTCGTGGCGATGATCTTGCCGGCCTCGGGCTTGGCGCGCACCGCCGAGAGATACGGCTCGTAGGTCATCACGGCGTCGTACTGGCCGGCGAGGAACGCCTGCGCCGCCGGGCCCGGATCGATCGACACGACCGTCACATCCTTCGGCGTGAGACCGTTCTTCTTCAGCATCCACGCCATGACAAAGTACGGCGATGTGCCGGGCGCCTGCGAGCCGATCGTCCTGCCCTTCAGCTCGGCGATCCTGGCGATCGCGCTGCGCGTCGCCATGCCGTCCGCGCCGTAGCTCTTGTCCATCTGGAAGATCTGCCGAGTGGCGACGCCGTTCGCGTTCCACAGCAGCCAGGTTTCGGCGGTGGTCGCGGCGCATTGGATGTCTCCGGAGGCGATCGCCAGATGCCGCGACTGCTGCGGGATCTTCTTGATGGTGACCTCCACGCCGTGCTTCTTGAACACGCCCGCCTGCACTGCGAGCGTGAGCGGCGCGAAGCCGGTCCAGCCGCTGATGCCGACGTTGACCTTGTCCTGTGAAAGCGCCGCTGCGGCAGCAAGCGCCAGCGCGGCGGCAAAGAGGATGCGGGTCATAGTGCCTCCCAAGGTTCTGTGCAAAGATGTTACCAAATGGACCCCGCAGCATCGCGCGTGGTGCGCGCACCGCGCGGCAGCAGCATCTCCGCGCGCAGCTGGCTCACCGAGGCGCCGCTGCGCATGCTGATGAACAACCTCGACCCCGAGGTGGCGGAGCGCCCGGAGGACCTGGTGGTCTACGGCGGCATCGGCAAGGCCGCGCGCAACTGGGATTGTTTCGACCGCATCGTCGAGACCCTGCGGCGCCTGGATCTTGACGAGAGTCTCCTGGTGCAGTCCGGGAAGCCGGTCGGCGTCTTCAAAACGCATCCCGACGCGCCGCGCGTGCTGCTCGCAAATTCCAACCTGGTGCCGCGCTGGGCGACCTGGGAGCACTTCAACGACCTCGACCGCAAGGGCCTGATGATGTACGGGCAGATGACGGCCGGCTCCTGGATCTACATCGGCAGCCAGGGCATCGTGCAGGGCACCTACGAGACTTTCGCCGAAGCCGGCCGCCAGCATTACGCCGGCGACTGGTCGGGCAAATGGATCCTGAGCGCCGGGCTCGGCGGCATGGGCGGCGCGCAGCCGCTGGCGGCCACCATGGCCGGCGCCTCGATGCTGGTCATCGAATGCGATCCCTCGCGCATCGAGATGCGCCTCAAAACGGGGTACCTGGATAAGAAGGCCGCCGACCTGGACGAGGCGACGGCGATCCTTAAAAACACGAGCAGCCCCGTTTCCGTGGGCCTGCAGGGCAACGCCGCCGAGCTCCTGCCGAAAATCCTTGAAATCTCGCGAACCACCCAGTTCAAGCCGGCGCTGGTCACCGACCAGACTTCGGCGCACGACCCGGCGAACGGCTACCTGCCCGAGCGCTGGTCGCTCGACAAATGGAAAAGGTTGAGAGGAACAGAACCTGAAGAGGTAGCGCTGTCGGCGCGCGAATCGATCGCGCGTCACGTGCGCGCGATCCTCGGCTTCAAGGCGATGGGGATCCCCTGCGTCGACTATGGCAACAATATCCGCCAGGAGGCCAGGGACGCGGGCGTGAAGAACGCGTTCGACTATCCCGGCTTCGTCCCTGCCTACATTCGGCCGATGTTCTGCGCCGGGAAGGGTCCCTTCCGCTGGGTGGCGCTGTCGGGCGACCCTGCAGACATCGCGCGGACCGACGCCAGGATGAAGGATCTGTTCTCGCAGGACAAAAACCTTCTCCGCTGGCTCGAGCTCGCCGGGAAAAAGATCCGTTTCCAGGGCCTGCCGGCGCGAATCTGCTGGCTCGGGCTCGGCGAGCGCCATCGCGCGGGCCTCGCCTTCAACGAGATGGTGCGAAACGGGGAGCTGAAGGCGCCGGTCGTCATCGGCCGCGACCACCTCGATGCGGGATCGGTGGCCAGCCCCAACCGCGAGACCGAGGCGATGAAGGATGGCTCGGATGCCGTGTCCGACTGGGCTTTTCTCAACGCGCTGCTCAACTGCGCGAGCGGCGCCACCTGGGTCTCGATCCACCACGGCGGCGGCGTCGGCATGGGCTATTCGCAGCATGCCGGCATGGTGATCGTCTGCGACGGCAGCGATGCGGCGGCGAGGCGCATCGAGCGCGTCCTGTGGAACGACCCGGCGAGCGGCGTGATGCGCCATGCCGACGCCGGCTACGAGGAGGCAGTACAGTGCGCACGGCGCAACCGCCTCGATCTGCCGATGCTCGAGTGATCGGCCTCGGAAAACAGCAGCTCAGCCTCTCCCGCCTGCGCACGATCGCGCGCGAGGGCCCGCCGCTCGAGCTCGATCCGGCCTGTCTTCCCGCATTGCGCGCCGGACTCGCCAGCGTCGAGCGCATCGTCGCCTCCGGCAGGGCGGCCTATGGCATCAACACCGGCTTCGGCCGGCTGTCGCAGACCCGGATTCCGGTAAGCGAGCTGGAGCAGCTCCAGACCAACATCGTGCTGTCGCACGCCGCAGGCACCGGGCCGCTCCTGGACGATGCCGCAGTGCGGCTGACGATCGCGCTCAAAGTCGAGAGCCTGGCGCGCGGCTATTCGGGCGTGCGTCCGCAATTGGTCGATCTGCTTCTCGGCCTGTACAACCGGGGCATTTATCCGCTCATCCCGGCCAAGGGCTCGGTCGGCGCCTCGGGCGACCTAGCCCCTCTCGCCCATCTTTCGCTCGCCCTGCTTGGAATCGGCGAGGTACGAGTCGCCGGACGCCTGCTGCCGGCGCGGCAGGCGTTGGGCAACGCAGGGCTTGAGCCGATCAAGCTCGCCCCAAAGGAAGGTCTCGCGCTTCTGAACGGCACCCAGGTCTCTACCGCGCTCGCGCTCCTCGGCCTGTTCGCCGCCGAGGACCTGTTCGCCGCCGCGGTGGCCGCCGGCGCTCTCTCGGTAGACGCGGCCGCCGGCAGCGATGCTCCCTTCGATCCGCGGATTCACGCGCTGCGCGGGCACGCCGGGCAGCAGGACGTCGCCGGCCACTACGCCGCGCTGCTCGCCGGCAGCGAGATCCGCCGCTCCCACCTGGAGAACGATCCGCGGGTGCAGGATCCTTACAGCCTGCGCTGCCAGCCCCAGGTGATGGGCGCTTGCCTCGAGCAGATGCGCTATGCGGCGCGAGTGTTCCAAATCGAGGCTAGCGCAGTCAGCGACAACCCGCTGGTTTTCCCGCAGGGCGACGAAGTCGTCTCGGGCGGCAACTTTCACGCCGAGCCGGTCGCCCTCGCCGCCGACGCGCTGGCGGTCGCGATCGCGGAGATCGGCGCCCTCGCGGAGCGGCGCATCGCCCTCCTCATCGACCCGACCCTGTCGGGCCTGCCGCCTTTCCTGGTGCAGCACGGCGGAGTCAACTCGGGATTCATGGTCGCGCAGGTGACCGCCGCGGCGCTGGCGAGCGAGAACAAGTCGCTCGCGCACCCGGCGAGCGTCGACAGCCTGCCGACCTCGGCCAACCAGGAGGACCACGTCAGCATGGCGACCTCGGCCGCGCGCCGGCTCGGCGACATGGCGGCCAACAGCGCCGGTATCGTCGCCATCGAGCTGCTCGCGGCGGCGCAGGGCATCGACTTCCGCGCGCCGCTAAAGACTTCGCCGCGGCTGCAGGAGGTTCACGCGCTGGTCCGTTCTCGCGTGGGCTTCTACGCTCACGACCGCTATTTCGCCCCCGACATTACCGCCATCCAGGCGCTTGTGGAGGCAGGCGCTTTTCATCGGTTCGCGCCCGGCCTGCTGCCCTCGCAATGAAGGAACGCTAGCGCTACTCGCGCAGCTCGGCGCGGTTCCTGAAGTGCTCGAGCGCCTCGGGATTGGCCAGCGCCTCGAGGTTCTTCACCGGCCGGCCATGCACCACGTCGCGCACTGCCAGCTCGACGATCTTCCCGCTCCTGGTGCGCGGGATATCTTCGACCTGCAGGATCTTGGCCGGCACGTGCCGCGGGGTGGTGTTCTCGCGGATCCTGCGCTTGATCGCGTTGGCGAGCGAATCGTCGAGCGCGCGATCTTCGCGCAGCTTGACGAACAGCACGACCCGCACGTCGCCCGCCCAGTCCTGCCCGATCACCAGCGACTCGACGATCTCCTCCAGCTGCTCGACCTGGCGGTAGATCTCAGCGGTGCCGATGCGCACGCCCCCGGGGTTCAGCACCGCGTCGGAGCGGCCATGGATGATGATGCCGCCGCGCGGCGTCATCTCGCACCAGTCGCCCTGGCACCAGACGTTCGGGTACTTGGCGAAGTACGCGGAGCGGTACCTGGCGCCGTCGGGGTCCTTCCAGAAGCCCACCGGCATCGAGGGAAAGGGCCTGGTGCAGACCAGCTCTCCCTTCTGGTTCCTGACCGATCTTCCATTTTCATCGAACACCTCCACGGCCATGCCGAGGCCTTTGGCCTGGATCTCGCCGCGCCATACGGCGCCCGCGGGATTGCCGAGGACGAAGCAGGAGACGATGTCGGTGCCGCCGGCGATCGACGACAGGCACAGGTCGCCCTTGATGTTCGCGTAAACGTAGTCGAAGCCTTCCGGCAGCAGCGGCGATCCGGTCGAGAGCACGGCGCGCAGCTTCTCCAAACGGTGCGTTTCCCTGGGTTTCAGGCCAACCTTGCTCAGAGCGTCGATGAATTTCGCCGAGGTGCCGAAATGCGTCATGCCTTCCGCGTCGGCCAGGTCGAACAGCAGCCGTCCGCGCTCGACGAACGGCGAGCCGTCGTAGAGCAGCAGGGTCGCCTCCGACGCCAGCGCCGAAACCAGCCAGTTCCACATCATCCAGCCGAGCGTAGTGAAGTAGAACAGGCGGTCACCGGGCTTCACGTCGCTGTGCAACCGGTGCTCCTTCAGGTGCTGCAGCAGCGTCCCGCCGGCGCCGTGGACGATGCACTTCGGAACGCCGGTGGTGCCCGAAGAGTACAGGATGTACAGGGGATGGTTGAACTCGAGCGGCTCGAAGCGGATCTCGCCGGCGTCGAACGGGTCGAGGAAGTCGTAAAGCGAGGTTCCGGCCGTGGCGGGGGAGCCGATGTAGTCGATGACGACGCACTCCTCCACCGAAGGCAGCTGGTCCAGTATTTGTGCAGCCTTTTCCTGCGAATCGAACTCCTTGCCGCCGTAGAAATAGCCATCGGCGCAGAACAGCACCTTCGGCCCGATCTGGCCGAAACGCTCGAGCACGCCTTGCACGCCGAAATCGGGCGAGCAGCTCGACCAGACCGCGCCGAGGCTTGCGGCTGCCAGCATCGCCGCGGCCGCCTCCGGCAGGTTGGGCAGATAGCCTGCGACCCGGTCGCCCTTTTTCACGCCGGCGTCGGCGAGCGCCTGCGACAGCCGGGACACCAGGTCGTAGAGGTTGCGATGGCTCAAGCGGCGCTTGACCCGGTCCTCGCCCCAGAAAACGATCGCGTCGCGATGGTCGCGCGAGCCAAGCAGGTTTTCGGCGAAGTTCAGCCGTGCGTCGGGAAACCACAGTGCGCCCGGCATGCGATCGCCGTCGACGAGCGTGCGCGCTCCCTTCTGCCCCTTCACCCCGCAGAACTCCCAGACCAGGTTCCAGAAAGCGCCGCGCTCCGCGACCGACCAGGCATGCAGCTCGTCGTAGCTTTTCTTGCCGGCGAGCCCGATGAAGCGCGCCATGTCGGTCTGTGCGGCGCGCTCGGGCGTCGGCGTCCACATGGGCGTCACTGCGGCAGCTCCTCCACAGGCCGACGATTATAATTGCCCGCCATGCCGCGCGAATCGATGCACTACGACGTGGTGGTCGTAGGCGGCGGCCCGGCGGGCCTCGCCGCGGCGATCCGCCTGAAGCAGCTCTCCGCCGGGCTCTCCGTGTGCGTGCTCGAGAAGGGATCCGAGATCGGCGCGCACATCCTTTCCGGCGCCGTGATGGATCCCCGCGCGCTCGCCGAGCTGTTTCCGGACTGGAAACAAAGAGGCGCGCCGCTCGATACCCCGGTGAGCGAAGACCGGTTCCTCTTCCTTACCGGATCGGGGTCCTTCAGGACGCCGGATTTCCTGCTGCCCGCCTGCTTCAAGAATCACGGCAACTACGTCATCAGCCTCGGCAACCTGACGCGCTGGCTGGGCAGGCAGGCCGAGAGCCTGGGCGTTGAAATCTTTCCCGGCTTTGCCGCGGCGGAAATCCTCTACGAAGGCGAGCGCGTAAAGGGCGTCGCCACCGGCGAGCTCGGCATCAGCCGCCGCGGCGAGAAGACCGGGGCCTACCAGCCCGGGATCGAGCTGCACGCGAAATACAGCTTCTTCGCCGAGGGCTCGCGCGGGCATCTCGGCAGGCAGCTGTTCGCGCAGTACGCCCTGCAGCGAGACGCCGATCCGCAGGTCTACGGCATCGGGCTGAAGGAGCTGTGGGAGGTGAAAGCCGAGCGCCACCAGCCCGGTCTCGTGCTTCACAGCGCCGGCTGGCCGCTCGACGCCGGCACTTACGGCGGGTCTTTCCTGTATCACATGGAGGATCGCCAGGTCGCGGTCGGCTTCGTCGTCGGCCTCGGCTATTCGAATCCGTTCCTGTCGCCCTACGAGGAATTCCAGCGCTTCAAGACCCACCAGGCGATCCGGCAGTTTCTGGAGGGCGGAAAGCGCGTCTGCTACGGCGCCCGCGCGATCACGGCCGGCGGCCTGCAGTCGCTGCCGAAACTGGTTTTCCCGGGCGGCGCGCTGGTCGGCGACGAAGCCGGATTCCTCAACGCCTCGCGCATCAAGGGCAGCCACTGTGCCATCAAGAGCGGCATGCTCGCCGCTGAAGCGGCAGCGCAGGCGATCCAGGCCGGACGCAGCGGCGACGAGCTTGCCGCCTACCCCGAAGCGTTCCGCGCGAGCTGGCTTTACGAGGAGCTTTACCGCGCCCGCAACTTCAAGCCCTGGATGTCCAAGGGGCTCTATAGCGGCTCGCTGATGGTCGGCATCGACCAGATAGTGTTGCGCGGCAAAGCGCCCTGGACGCTGCGACACCATCAGGCGGACCATCAGACGCTGAAAAGCAAGGATGCCGTAAAGCCGATTGCCTATCCCAAGCCCGATGGTGTGCTGAGCTTCGACCGGCTGTCGTCGGTGTTCATCTCCAACACCAACCACAACGAGGACCAGCCGGTCCACCTGACGCTCAAGGATCCTTCCGTCCCGCTGCAGAATCTGCAGATCTATGCCGGGCCGGAGCAGCGCTACTGCCCTGCCGGTGTCTATGAGTTCGTTGACCTCGAGACCGCGCCGCGCCTCCAGATCAACGCGCAGAACTGCGTGCACTGCAAGACCTGCGATATCAAGGACCCGCAGCAGAACATCGTCTGGGTCGCGCCGGAAGGCGGCGGCGGCCCCAACTATCCCAACATGTAGACTGCCGACAGCGCCTATGGAAACCACCGATCTGACGCCCAGGTTCTGGAGCCCGGACGTCCTCTGGCTGACGGTCATCGCGGCGGTGCTGACGGTCCTGCTGCTGCGCGCGCGCCGGCACGAGCGCACGGTGTTCGTCAACACGCTGTGGCTGTTCCTGCTCGGGGTCATCGGCCAGGCCTCCGCCGGCGCCGTCTATGCGCTCGACTTCCCGAGCGCTGCGAAAACGGTCTACGCGGTGTTCCGCATCATCTCGGCGATCGCGCTCATCCGCCTGTTCGGCTTCGGCGTGTTCCGGCTGCTGCTGCCGCTCCTCGGCAGGGACCTGCCGCGCATCATCGAGGACCTGGCGATCGTCGTCGCGTACGTGGTCTACGGTTTCGTGCAGCTGCGCGGCGCCGGCGTCGATCTCTCCAGCCTAATCACCACCTCGGCGATCCTGACCGCGGTGCTCGCCTTCTCGATGCAGGACACGCTCGGCAACCTGCTCGGCGGGCTGGCCATCCAGCTCGACAACTCGGTGCGGGTCGGCGACTGGGTGCGCGTCGACGACCTGGTCGGCCGCGTGCGCGACATCCGCTGGCGCTCGACGCTGATCGAGACGCGCAACTGGGAGACGGTGGTGATCCCGAACAGCGCGCTGATGAAGTCGCGCGTGGCGATCCTCGGCCGGATCGAGGGCGCGCCGCTGCAGTGGCGGCGGATCCTCAATTTCATGGTCGACCCCGCAGTGCCCCCGGCGCGCGTGATCGCCATCGTCGACGAGGAGATGCGCGAGCTGGCCATGACCAACGTGGCGCGCACCCCGGCGGCGAGCTGCGTGCTCTACGGCTTCGAGTCGGGCAACCTGCGCTACCAGCTGCGCTACTTCCTGACCGACCTGATGGAGGACGACCTCACCGATTCGATGGTGCGCGTGCACCTGTTTGCTTCGCTGCAGCGCGCCGGGATCCGCATCGCCGAGCCGCAGCATACCACCCACGCCATCCAGCGCGACGAGGCCCACGCGGAGACCGTGCGCCGCCGCGAGCTGACGCGGCGCCTCGAGATGCTCGGCAGGGTCGGCCTGTTCGCCGGGCTCTCCGAGAACGAAAAGGCCGAGGTCGCCGAGCGCCTGCAGTACGCGCCGTTCGCGCGCGGCGACGTGATCACCAAGCAGGGCAATACCGCGCACTGGCTGTACATCATGGCCTTCGGCGATGCCGAAGTGCTCTACGAGCCGCCCAGCGGCCCGCCGCAGGTCCTCGCCCTGTTGCAGCCGGGACAGTTCTTCGGCGAGATGGCGCTGATGACGGGCGACGCCCGCACCGCGACGGTGGTGGCCAAGACCGACGTCGAGTGCTGGCGCCTGGACCGCGCCTCGGTCCAGCAGCTGCTGCAGACGCGGCCGGAGATCGCCGAGGAAGTGAAGCGCGTGATCGGCGCGCGGCGCGGCGAGCTGGAGCGCGCGCGCGAGGCGTTCACCGCGTCGGCGGTCGATGCGAGCGCGGCGCGGCAGGGCGACCTGCTCGGCCGCATCCGCCGCTTCCTCGGCCTCGGCGCGTAAGCCGAAGGCTAGTAGGCGGCAAGGAACTGGTCTTCGGAAAGCGCCATTACGCCGGCCGCGCCGTTGACCACGGTGTTGCGCAGCGCCGGCGCCTGCACCAATACATGATCGGCGTAGAAGCGCGCCGTCGCGATCTTCGCCTCGAGGAAACTGCGCTCGCCGCTCTGCAGCGTGCGCTCGGCCGCGAGCGCCGCGCGCCCCATCTGCCAGCCGCCGGCGACGATGCCCATCAGCTTCAGAAACGGCACCGCCCCGGCGAATGCCGGCCGCGGGTCCTTCGCGCTGGATGCGACGATGAATTCAACACAGTCGGCGAGCGCCTGCACGCCGGCCGCGAACTGGCTTCTAAGGGCAACCAGATTCTCATTGTTCGATTTCGAAAGCTGGGCCTCGAATTGCTTCAGCTGGGCGATCCATTCCTTCGCGGTCTCGCCGCCCTCGCGTGCGATCTTGCGGCCGACCAGGTCCATCGCCTGGATGCCGGTCGTGCCCTCGTAAATGGTCGTGATGCGCGCGTCGCGCAGGTATTGCGCGGCGCCGGTTTCCTCGACGAAGCCCATGCCGCCATGCACCTGCACGCCCAGCGAGGCGATCTCGATGCCGGTCTCGGTGCTCCAGCCCTTCACCACGGGAATCATCAGGTCGACATACGCCTGATGGCGCCTTCGCTCGGCCGGATTTCCCGATTTATGGGCAAAATCCATCGCCGCGGCGGTCGTGTAGGCCAGCGCGCGCATCGCCTCGGCCTGCGATTTCATCAGCATCAGCATGCGCCGCACATCCGGATGCCGGATGATCGGCACGGTCTTGCCGCCGGCTACCAGGTCGCGGCCCTGCAGGCGCTCCCTGGAGAAGGCGAGCGCGCGCTGGAACGCCCGCTCGGCGATCGCCACGCCCTCCAGGCCGACGGCGAAGCGCGCCGCGTTCATCATGATGAACATGTATTCAAGGCCGCGGTTCTCCTCGCCGACCAGGTAGCCGACCGCCTGGTCGTACACCATTACCGCGGTCGGGCTGGCGTGGATGCCGAGCTTGTGCTCGATCGAGGCGCACCTGGCGCTGTTGCGCCTGCCCGCCTTGCCGTCGGCGTCGGGGATGAACTTCGGCACGACGAAAAGCGAGATCCCCTTCACGCCTTCGGGCGCGTCCGGCGTGCGCGCGAGCACCAGGTGGACGATGTTGTCGGCCAGGTCGTGCTCGCCGTAGGTGATGAAGATCTTCTGGCCCGAGATCAGGTACTCGCTTGCCCGGCGCTCGGCGCGCGTGCGCACGAGGGACAGGTCCGACCCGGCCTGCGGCTCGGTGAGGTTCATCGTCCCGGTCCACCTGCCTTCGATCATCTTCGGCAGGTAGGCCTGCTTCAGAGCATCCGAACCGCGCAGCAGCAGCGCCTCGACCGCGCCCTGGGTGAGAAGGGGGCAGAGCGAAAAGCTGAGGTTCGAGCTCTTCCACATCTCCTGCACCGGCGTCGATACCAGCCTCGGAAGCCCCTGCCCGCCCCACTCGTGCTCGAAGGGCAGCGCGTTCCATCCGCCGTCGCAGAACTTGCGGTACGCGTCGCGAAAGCCGCGCGGGGTACGCACCTCGCCGCCGCTCAATTTCGAGCCTTCCTGGTCTCCTGAAAGATTAATAGGATCAAGTACTTCTGAAGCAAACTTCGAAGCTTCCTCGAGGATGGCGTCTACGGTATCCGGGGTGGCTTCCTCGAATTGCGGCAGCTTCGCAACCTCGGCAAGCCCCGCGAGCTCGTTAAGGACGAAGCGCATATCCTTCAAGGGCGCCACATACGCGCTCATTTCTTCAGCTCCTCGACTAGGGTCGGCACGATCTGAAACAAATCGCCGACCACCCCATAGTCGGCGACCTGAAAGATCGGCGCCTCCTCGTCCTTGTTGATCGCCACGATCACCCGGCTGTCCTTCATTCCTGCCAGGTGCTGGATCGCGCCCGAGATGCCGACCGCGACGTAGAGGTCCGGCGCGACGATCTTCCCGGTTTGCCCGACCTGCCAGTCGTTAGGCACGAACCCGGCGTCGACCGCCGCGCGCGAAGCGCCCATCGCCGCCCCCAGCCGGTCGGCGAGCGGCTCCAGGACTTTGGTGAAATTTTCCCCCGACGCCATCCCTCTGCCGCCGGAGACGATGATCTTCGCCGCGGTGAGCTCCGGGCGCTCCGATTTCGACAGCTCGCGCCCGACAAACGAAGACAGCCCGCTGTCGGCCGGCGCCGCCAGCTTCTCCACGGCCGCGTCGCCGCCGGCTGCCGCCACTGCATCGAAGGCGGTGGTGCGCACCGTGATCACCTTGAGCGGGTCCCTGGATTTCACCGTGGCGAGCGCGTTCCCGGCGTAAATCGGGCGCACGAAGCTGTCGGCGCCCTCCACCGCGACGATATCGGAGATCTGCTGCACGTCCAGCAGCGCGGCGACGCGCGGCATGACGTTCTTTCCGTTGGACGTCGACGGCGCGAGGAGGTGCGAATAGTTCTTCGCCACGGAAACCACCGTCGCGGCGACATTCTCGGCAAGGAAATCGCGCAACTGCGGCGCATCCGCATGCAGCACTTTCGCCACCCCGGCGATCTGCGCCGCCGCCTTGGCCGCGGCCCCTGCCTCGTGGCCGGCGATCAGCACGTGAATATCGGATCCGAGCTTCTGCGCGGCGGCAACGGCATTGAGGGTCGCCTTGCGGACCGACTTGCTGTCGTGCTCGGCCACGACCAGAACCGCCATCTCAGATCACCTTTGCGTCGTTGCGCAGCTTGTCGACCAGCGCTTTCGCGTCCGCGACCTTCACTCCCGCCTTGCGCTTCGCCGGCTCCACCACCTTCAGCGTCGTGAGGCGGGGCGTCACGTCGACGCCGAGGGCATCGGGCGTGAGTACCTCGAGCGCCTTCTTCTTCGCCTTCATGATGTTCGGCAGCGTGACATAGCGCGGCTCGTTCAGCCGCAGGTCGGTAGTCACGACCGCCGGCAGCTTGATGGCGTCGGTCTCGAGCCCGCCGTCGACCTCGCGCGTCACTACGGCCCTGTCTGCCTCGAGCCTTATTTTCGAGGCAAACGTCGCTTGCGGCCATCCCAGGAGAGCCGCCAGCATCTGCCCGGTCTGGTTGGCGTCGTCGTCGATCGCCTGCTTGCCCATGATGACGAGCTGCGGCTTTTCGCGCTCGGAGACGGCCTTGAGGAGCTTCGCCACCGCGAGGGGCTGCAACTCGGCGTCTGTATTGACGAGAATCGCGCGGTCGGCGCCGATCGCGAGCGCGGTGCGCAGCGTCTCCTGGCAGGCCTGCACGCCGCACGACACCACCACGATCTCGGTCGCGACGCCGGCTTCCTTCAGGCGCACCGCCTCCTCGAGCGCGATCTCGTCGAAAGGGTTCATCGACATCTTGACGTTGGCGGTCTCGACGCCGGTGCCGTCCGCCTTGACGCGCACTTTGACGTTGAAATCGACCACACGCTTGACGCTGACCAGGATTTTCATACCTTACGCGGCCCGGGTGATCCGCTCGTGGCTCTGCGCCAGGCGGTCGACCAGCACGCGCATGCAGCCCTTGTTGAAGCCGACCTGGCAGGCGTCGGTGGCGGCGCGCAGCGCGTCGGCCCTGAACTCGATGACGGTCGCGTCGCTGCCTGTCGTCACGGTGGTCGTGCGCCGCTGGACGCGCTCGGTGAAGTAGAGGATCTCGCCGAAGCAGGCGCCGGGCTTCAGGCTGGCGAGCGGCTTGCCTGACAGCGTGACCTTCACTTCGCCGTCGACCAGGAGGTAGAAGCTGTCGCCCTCCTCGCCCTCGCGGATCAATGGCGTTCCCGCCGTCACCGTCTTCCAGCTGCCGATGCGCACCATTTCCCACAGCGCGACGTCGTTGAAGTCCTCGAAGAACGGGAATTCGCGCAGCTTGTTGAACTTCTCCGACTCGGAGATCGACTCCCCGGCCAGGCGCAGGCTGACGAAGGCCTGGCTCAGGTCCTTGCCGAAGTCGAGCCAGGACTTGTAGCGCTCCTTCGGATCCTTGTTGATCGCCTTCATCACGATCTGGTCGAGCAGCGCCGGCAGGTCGGGACGCAGGGTGGCAGGATGGGGCGGAACGGCATTGAGAATGGCATAGGTGAGGGCCGCCTGCGTCGATGCCTGGTAGGGCAGCCTGCCGGTCAGCAGGCGGTACATGGTGACGCCGAGCGAGTAGATGTCGGTCTGGTGCGTCAGCGCTTCCATGCGGACCTGCTCCGGCGACATGTACGCCGGCGAGCCGACACCCGTGATCTGCGTGGTCTCGTGGCCGAGCCGCTGCTGGAACGAGGCGCCGAAGTCGCCCACCTTGGTTTCGCCGTACTGCGAAAGCAGGATGTTGCCCGGCTTGATGTCGCGGTGGATCACGCCGTGCTGGAACGCGTACTCCAGCGCGCGGATGCACTTGAAGATGATCTCGACCACCTTGTTGAGCGGCAGCAGCGTGCTGACGTCGGCGTGCGCCTCGAGCGTCTTGCCGGGCACGTACTCCATCACCAGGTAGCTGTGGTCGGGCTCGACCACCGCGTCGAGGATGTCGACGATGTGCGGGTGGTTCAGCTTGCCGGCAAGCGACGCCTCGGCGACGAACGCCTTGTGCAGCATGCGCTCGCTGTGCGGGTCGGCGTGGGAGTCGAACAGGAACACCTTGATCGCCACCTCGCGGTCGGCGAAGGGATCCCGCGCCAGATAGACGCGGCTGGTGGCGCCGCTGCCGATCTCCCGCAGGATCGGGTACTTGCCCAGCTGCTCTTTCGGTTCTAGCTTCATGCCGGCAGATATTTCATGACCTGCTCGAGCAGCTCGGATTCCTGGTACGGCTTGCCGAGAAAGGCGTTGACGCCCAGCCGCGTCGCCTGGTCGCGGTGCTTCTCGGCGGTGCGCGACGAGATGACGATGATCGGAATGCCGCGGGTGCGCGAGTCGCCGCGCACGGTTCGCGTCAGCTCGAAGCCGTCCATGCGCGGCATCTCGATGTCGACCAGCATGACGGCAGGCAGCGTGTCCTTGATCAGCTCGAGCGCGTCGACGCCGTCCTTGGCGGTGAGCACCCGGTAGCCCTCGCGCTCGAGCAGGCGGCTGGTGATCTTGCGCACCGTGAGCGAGTCGTCGACCACCATGATGAGCGGGGTAGCCGCGGCCGCAGGCGCCGCCATTGCCGCCGGCGCAATCGCAGTCTTCGCAAGAGCGCTTCTCGCGTGCTGCGCAAGCTGCACCGGATTGATGATGAGCACGATCCGGCCGTCCCCCAGCACTGTCGCGCCGCCGACGCCCGGCACGCGCGCCAGCTGCGGCCCGATGTTCTTGACGACGGTTTCCTGGTTGCCGATCAGCTCGTCCACGTGCAGCGCGATGCGCTGGATGCCGCTGCGCAGGAGCAGGACCGAGTTGTAGGCCTGGATTTCGGTGGCGCCGCGCCCGCCGAGCAGATGCGGGAGGTAGTACAGCGGGTAGGAGCGGCCCTGCGACTCGATGACCGCCTTCTCGTAGAGGCCCGCCAAGGCGTCCGCCTTGACGCGCAGCACCTGCTCGACCATGGCGGAGGATACCGCGAGGACGCTGCTTGCGGCGCGCACGATGACGGTCTGCGTCACGGCGAGCGTCAGCGGCAGGTAGACGGTGAAGGTCGTGCCGCGGCCGCGCGTGCTGGCGATCTCGACGCGCCCGCCGATCGAGGCGATCTCGCTGCGCACCACGTCCATGCCGACGCCGCGGCCGGAAAGCTGAGTCAGCTTGCCGGCGGTCGACAGGCCGGACACGAAGATCAGCTGCGCGAGCTCGGCTTCGCTCGC
>Ga0209472_1000173_pt1 | contig 38752 bp, 40 predicted proteins | sample GraSoiAngelo_130_FD_185887 | JGI IMG/M metagenome (GOLD analysis project Ga0209472, IMG submission 185887) | Grasslands soil microbial communities from the Angelo Coastal Reserve, California, USA - 14_0929_02_20cm (SPAdes) (version 2) | ecosystem: Environmental > Terrestrial > Soil > Grasslands ... | reverse complement strand
TTGCAGTTTGCTATCGGTGAACCTTAGTTGTGGCTTTTCAAGAATTCGGGGCCGTAGAATCTAGCCGAGGAACCAAGCTCTTCTTCGATTAACAGAAGTCGATTGTATTTTGAGGTCCTCTCTCCTCGGGCTGGGGCTCCGGCCTTAATCTGGCCTGTTGCGAGGCCAACTGATATGTCGGCAATGGAATTGTCCTCGGTCTCTCCGGACCTGTGGCTCAGCACCAGTCCATAGTCGGCCTTTCTCGCCATCTCTACCGCCTCTATCGTTTCTGTCAACGTGCCAATTTGGTTGATCTTCACTAGTAACGCGTTTGCTGCTTTGGCTCGGATTCCCTGGGCTACGCGTTTGATGTTGGTGACGAACAGGTCATCCCCAACGATCTGGAGTTTCGCTCCAAGCTTCTTGGTGATTCTGGAAAAGTTCTCGAAGTCTTCGTCGTGAAAGGGGTCTTCTATTGATTTTAGTGGGAATTTTTCTTGGAGGCTGATGTACAGTTCCAGGAGTTCGTCAGGATCGATCTCTCTTCCATCAACAGCATAGGTTCTGTCCTTATCGTTGTAGAAGCTATCGGCGGCAGCATCTATGCCAAGGATCACGTTCTGGCCGGGAGAGTAGCCCGCTTCCTCGACTGCGTCATTGATTTGACCCAGTGCCTCCTCGACGCTGCTGATCGGTGGTGCAAATCCGCCTTCGTCTCCGACATTGGTCGCGGACTTTCCATACTTCGCTTCCAGTCTCACTCGCAATGCGTGATAGACCTCGGCTCCGCATCGGAGAGCGTCTTTTAGGGTTCTGAACCCTGCTGGCATGACCATGAACTCTTGGAAGGATAGGTCATTGCCTGCGTGTTGTCCACCGTTAAGGATGTTCATCAAGGGCAATGGGAGGATGGGCTTCCGTCCTCCTGCTAGCGCTCGATAGAGGGGCGACTTGGCTGTGTCGGCCGACGCGCGCGCAAGAGCTATCGACACGCCTAGAATGGCGTTTGCTCCTAGCCTCGCTTTGTTGTCAGTGCCATCCAGATTGATGAGGATCTCGTCGATCTTCTCTTGTTCTCGCGAGTCCATGCCCAGAATCTTTGGGCCGAGAATGCTGTTTACGTTCTCTACTGCTTTTTGAACTCCTAAACCTGTGTAACGTTGTCTGTCTCCATCTCGCAATTCGATCGCTTCGAGGCGGCCCTTCGATTTGCCTGAAGGGACGGAGAAACGACCGAACCCAGACGCCGTGTAGAGGTCGACTTGGACCGTAGGATTTGCTCGTGAATCTAGGACCTCCCTTGAGAGGATCTTCTCGATTCTGAACTCGGAGCGTGTCAACTTTCCCTATCGTCGAAATTGTTCTAAGCCCCCATTTACTGGTTTCCAAATCGGCTTGGTTGAGGCTAAGCGACTGCTTTGTCTATCTAGGTCTGTTGAGTATCTTCTCGTGTAACATCATCCGTATTCGCCGAGAGGGAGTCTCACTTTGTAGGGAGGCTGCTTTGAGAGCCGCATTGGTCTCTACTTTCCAAGATACTGTGTCCTACTGCTTCAGGTCAACCCTTGAGACCATGGGGTCGAGTGTCCGCGATGTTGTGTACGATCATCTGCGGAGGAAGGGTATTCCAGAGTCTGAGATTCCTGCCCAATTCGATGATGTGGTCAAGGTCCTGAACGAGTCTTTCGGGGGTTCTGCTCGCGTGATTGTCTACAAGACGTTGGTGGAGCTTTACCAGCAGTATTCGATGAGGGTTGATTTCACCTACCAGGAGTCGCTACGGGACCATATGTCCATGTTACGGGAGAGGGTTGTGGTGGATCATATCCTTCCTAGGAGGGTTCAGCGGGAGGATCCGAGTCTTGAGGGACGACTCCCATTTGTCCAGAGCATAGTGACTTCCAGTTCGCGTTGATCTTACGATTCTGCCAGATACTGGAAATGGTTTAAGACTCGTCCCGGTCTTTGTCGGCTGTTGCGCCGGGATGGCTGAGTGGTTAAAGCGACGGCCTCGAGATCCCATCTGGATATTCGTCGATTGACATGACAGCCGTTGGGCGTCACGCCCTCGTGGGTTCGAATCCCACTCCCGGCGCCAACGAAAGGATGGGTTTTGGATTGAAAGTGTGAAAGAGTTTTTTGTTCTGACATACCCCCGGGGGGTCGAGAAAAAGATAACAGAAAAACAATAGATAGCAGAAAAAGAAAGATAACAATTCGGACGAAAACACCAAGATCTTCGAACCGCAGCTTCTGAAAGGTCCCAAGCGGGTCCAGCACGAAGAAACAGGAGCCCGGTTTTCAAGAATATTGAGCTCTTGTCAGACTCGCCCAGAATGAACCCTGATCCGGAATCGGGGCAGGCGATTTGAGATCGCGACTTTTTCACGCTGACCTCTGCGCTTAATCTGCGATCAGAAAAACGGTCGACGGTTCCGTTTTGCGCCTAGAATCACTAGACTCGCCCGGTTCGGTTCCAACTGGCGGGACCCCCCTCTGAAAAATCTCAAAAGTAGTTGCTCCTCGCGACACAAAGGTACAGTTCGGCCCCTCGCGAATTGGGCGGGTCTTCTTACTCTTTCTTCTTGAAGTGTTTTTCCCAGAAGCCTTGCTTTCTCTTCGCGATTCTCGAGGCACGCTCTACGCCCGCGTCAACCTCACTCTGATTCGCCCCGGGAGACTGAGATTGCGATGGCTGATCCTTGACCGGGCTCATAGCCTTCGGCGGAGTCTTCGGTTCCTCTACTGGCGTAGCACTCTTGGACGGCTTTGCCTCCTCAACCATAGGCTTGGTAGGCTGACTGGCTGTCTCCTTCACCGGTTCCTTGCTGGGCTCATTAACATCGACGGTTTCTTCTGCAGTCGGTTCCATGCTGGTTATTTCGAATTCGCACTCGGGCTGGCCTTGCGAGATGCACCTAGTCTCACGGGCTTGGACCGTCTTGTCGAGAACCTCTGCAAAGAGCCCCGCAAGGAAGCCGCTGGTGAACATACAGTTAGGCTCCTCAGACGAGCCGTTTTCCATTGCTTCGAAGCAGTTGCTGATGACGACGTTGGCGTTTGCCTTGTCGAAATCTATCATGCGAATCTTCACCTTTCCCAGTCCGAGATTAGTATCTTCAAAGGCAGAGTGAACTAGATTCTCCAGCGAGGCCCTCTGTTCCTCTCCAGTAGAGGTGATGCTGTCCCGGAATATGCTGCCCTCATGAATTCCGATCCCACTGGCCAGATAGGAAAGGAAGGGAGCGGCTTGGTCAGCGACAAGACGCTCTAAACCGTCCCGCATGATGCGGATAACATCTCGACGCAGAATGATCATCTTCTGTCCAAAGAACGAGAGTTCACCCTTGCTGTCGTTGAACCGCAGCTGGTTTACGGATCCCACTAGTCGTCGCAGGTCCCAGGCGTTCGGCTTTCCCTTCGGACTAGTTTGCAGGCTGTGTTGCCTCCGCAAGTTCATTCGTCAGCATCTCAGCTGCCTCGTTTATCTTGTGGGCGAACGATGAATCAGGATTGTCAACAACGAACACTGATCTGCTGAGGTTGTTTATCACGTCCATCTGGAACTCGAAGGCTTGTAGAAACCTGGACTTGAAGAGGGTCGCAAGCTCCTTGCCGACCTTCACTGCATCCTTGATCCTAACCCCAGGTGGGACCATGTTCAGCGTCAAGAATGTGGGTTTTTCGAACGTCTCCGCCAGCAGGACCATGACAGCTGTTCCGAACAAATCCTGTTGGTCGACTCGTGAGACAAGGACTAGGACATCGCAGCATCCCATTGCCAGAACCGTATCGTTCTCGACCCCCGGGTGAGTATCTACGATGATGTAATCGAGGTTGCACTGTTCACCCACCTTCTGTAGAGTATCTTGGAATAGTGAAACCTCAAGGCCCGATTTCAAGAGTCGCAGCATGTCCTCGACCTTGTTGCTGGCTGGACAGAAGAACAGCCCTCCCTTCATCTTGGGAAACCGGGGCGTAAGATCTATTATGACGTCACTCGGGGTCGCGTCGCCTAGGAAGATATCAGTCATTGTGGCCTTGACCTCGCCCTTCTTCAGACCAAACAAAACGTGGAGTCCCGGTCCGGAGAGGTCCAGGTCCATTACTCCGACCCGGTGATGAAGCGCGAGGGTCGCCGCAAGGTTGGCCGTCAGAGTTGTCTTTCCGGTTCCGCCTTTGAAAGAATGGACAGCTATGACCTTAGTCATTCTTTATCCTTCTTCAACTGGTCTTTTACGGACTGGAAGAATTCCTGGTTCTCGATCCGTCCTGCTTCTGATTTGACGGCTTCGAGGTCGATCTTGAGCTTTGCATGCGTGACCTTGTGCCTTCTGAAGGCGAGAAATCCTCCTACTAACAGTGCTGCTACTAGCGCTGCCAAGATCGCGAAATAGTACAGTGGCAGCGACAGAGTTCCAGAGGAAGATTGAGAACTAGACTGTACACTTACCGTGGAGGTACTGAGGGCACTTGTGGATCCACTGTTGTCGGTCACAGTGACTGCGATAGCGAAGGTTTTCGAGCTAGCGGAGCCTGTTGATGTATACTGGTGCGTATCCGTCTTTGGTGATCCCGTAAGGATGTCTACGGTTCCGTCGCCCCAATCAACCTTGGTTGAGCTTATCGCACCATCTGGGTCAGAAGAGGTTATTGATACTGTGACAGTCTGGCCAGTCGAAACCGACGCAGGGGATTCTGTAAACGTAACAACCGGGGGTCGGTCAGAGACTGTTACTTGGGAGGAATATTTTCCTGTCGAACCACTGTTGTCAGTTGCGTTGACGGTTATCGTGAAGATGTTCGACGTGGACGTGCCGGTTGAACTGTAACTGTGGATGTCGCTGGTCGCGGTTCCAGACAGAGTGTCTATGGTTCCGTCTCCCCAATCAACCTTTAGCGCGGTTACGGTTCCATCGGGATCTGCAGCAATGATTGTTAGGGTAACGTTTTGACTAGTAATGAGTGCCGTCGAGGAAGGGTTGAAGCTTGGAACCGGAACCCTGTCATTGATCGTCACTTGAGAAGAGGCCGAAGTATACGATGCGTTGTTGTCGGTACCAGTGATAATGATCGTAAAAATTTGGGATGTTGAGGAACCAGTCGAAGCATAGCTGTGAGTAGCACTCGTTATGGCTCCTGAATAGAGTTGGACTATGGTGTCTCCCCAGTCGACCCTTGTAGTGCTGATAGTCCCATCTGGATCGGAGATGCCTATTGACAGCGTGATGCTTTGACCCGTATTTGCCGTGCTTGGAGAAGGATTGAAGCTCACGACAGGAGGTCTGTCAGTGATAGTTACTTGAGAGGAGCTTGATCCCGTAACTCCGCCGTTGTCCGTCACGGTCAATGTCACAGTGTAAGTCTTAGCATAGGTGAAGGAGTGAGTTGCAACCGATCCGGTGCCAGTCGTTTGATCACCGAAGTCCCAGGAATAAGAGACCACTGTACCGTCGAGGTCGTAGCTCGCCGTCCCATCGAAGGTGATGGAGGTGCCGGTTGGAGCAGAGGAAGGAGTCGAGGTGAAGCTAGCGACGGGTGGACGATCCTGCAATGTAACAGCAGTGGAGGCCGAGCCCGTGTTGGGCGGAGACGGAGAGTCAGTCGCGTTGACTATTAGGGACCAGAGCCCCCCAGGGTCGGATGTCTGAGGAGTGTACGAGCCGAACCAATGTTGAAGTCCCGTGTCAAAGGTCAGTGGAACGATATGTGTGACGCCGGGGGTTCCGGTGTAGATCAAATATGATTTCACTCCCGTCCCAGTGGTGAGCGTCGTGCCATCTGGGTAGGATACTGTAGCGTTGAGTTTTACCTGTTGCCCAATTGGAACATAGGTGGTTGCTCCGACATTGATAGTAAGTGTTGCAGGAACTAACTGGGGGGTATTAGTCAGCTTGGTGCTTGGACCCGAGTTCCCCCAAGCATCGGCATACGCATTAGCAGCCAGGGATGCTGTCCACGTACCGGTTGCGTTGGTGGCCGAGGTTTTGTATGTGGCATTGAACGTCTGGCTCCCGCCAGAATAGACCGTGGTCAAACTCACATTTCCACCCCCAGGTCTAGCTAATGTTAGCAGGGCGACTCCGGTGGAGGCAATCGTCCCATCCGGATAGATCGGCTGGAAAGAGAAACTCATCGTCTCAGTCCTCTGGTAAGTGCTCTTCAACGAGTTCAGAGCTGAAATGGACATTGAGGCCGGGTTCACATTGAAGCCTGACACATCGGCTGGGGTCTTCACCGTCGTCGTGCCGGTCACGGTTGTGATGTAACCCTTCGGATCGAGAACAGCGTCTGGAGGGATATGCCAACTGGCAGTTACAACACCGCTCAGCGAAGCTGTCGTATTCGAAGCGAAGACAGTCGTAGAAGGCGTGGATGCAGTAGCTATCTTAACAGCAGCGGGTTCCGCCACATTATACCCGGTTGCTTGAACATTGACCGTCTCCGTTCTCTGATACTGATAATTGTCAGTAAGAAGTATGAGGAAGTATGTTTGAGCAACATTCGGATTCACGACCACTGGACGAAGTTGAGTCGCGTTCAGAAAGTATTGACCCACCAAATTATTCGGCCCTGGGAAGCTTGAAGTCGGGTAGAAGAAAACAGGAAGGGTAAACTGAGTTTGGCCGGATGCAGTCGTGTAGTTTTGAAGAACGGACGAGTGTAGCTTCGCTGCAGGGTCTTTTACCCAGAACCTGAACTGATAAGCTGTGCTTCCACTGGCCCCACCGACCTGGAGGACAACAGTAAACGTAGTGCCCTCTTGGCCTAAGAAGGGTATGGTGCCTAGAGTGTATGTCGGGGCGGCGTGAGCTCTAGGAATAATGCTGGTAAGCATGGTTGGAGCGAGAAGGGTGATAGCGATGAGTATGACGTAGCGTGTCGCTTTGTTGTGCCGCACTATGTGCCTCCCCGTGAACAGAACTGAAGCACGACGGTCTGGAACGGGACTAAAGGGTCGCGTAACTTCTAGGTCAATAGCAAGGTATCCAGTTCGATTCTAGAGCTACCCGAATGACCGTCAGAAGTGTTCAGCATACTGTTTACAGTAAGCAACCAAATATGCGCCGAAATCCATTCAGAGAAATCGATAAGAACGTCGAACTGACCGATAAGTAGAGCGATTGTAGACTTGGCAAATCTGACGGAAAGTGCGAGAAAGATGTTGGAGGGTAAGAATTTCGTCTATCTAGCGACTGTGAATCCTGACGGGACCCCTCAAGTGACTCCCACATGGGTCGACACGGACGGTAAGTTCGTACTCGTCAACACTGCCATTGGCCGAGTTAAACATCGCAATGTCAAGAAGAATCCAAACGTGGCCCTTGCCATTACAGACCAGAATAATCCCTACAACCTAGTTGTGATTCGAGGCAAGGTGGTTGATCAGCTGACCGGACACGTAGCCGACGAACACATCGATAAGATGGCGAAAAAGTACCGAGGCCTTGACAAATACCCTAACCGCAGCCCTGGTGAGCAGAGAGTCATATTGAAGATCGAGCCTACCCGCGTTATCAGCCGCTAGAACCACCAGTTTTGCTCAGTTGGCCCGTATCCTGACTTTTTCGTGTTGGTCAAAATCTCGCGGTTCAGAAATCAGGTCAACACCAGCTTAGTCTTTCGGGCTCTCATCCGATCTTCGCTTGATTGGTTGATTTGGAACAATCTCACCTTCAGAACCAATGGGCTTGAAGCTTTCCGCTATGAGCATCTGGAACCCTTCGAGCGCGCTGTCGATCACTCCTTTCAATTCTTCTCCTGCTGATATGTCCCGAGTGACCGCTCCGCGTTGGTTTACTATTCGTGATTTCTTTAGGACCTTTGCCATGTCGGCCTCAGCAAAGCCGCAGAGTTTCATGAGACTGATGAGGTAGAAGGAGGTTTTTCCATCTAGAGATTCCTTAGAGGCTCCAATGAGCTTTGCAAGCTCCCCCTTGTAGATGTTGCCCTGTTTCGTGATAGCTGCCCCGACGAGGTCTTCTAGGATCTGAGGAGGGACTCTGACAAGAATGGCCATTCCTAGCTATACCCCGTGAATTTGGATGACGCGGCTGGACCCTCTGACGGGGAGGTTAATTGGAAACAGGACTGTATTAGCCTACTCTAACCTATGTTTTCAAGCTGATTTATTAGAACTGGTTTTTCCTGGGCATGAGGTTATTAGTTTCATTGGCTCTCAATAATGTGGAGACCAACCGGGTCCGGGTGCGGCGAACATTGCCCAAGATTGAGACTACATGTTCACTTGAAGCATTCCGAAGATTCATGATCACGAGTACATGCAGGTCATTCATCCCGAACGACTATCAGCTGGACGCGCAGGTTTTTCCGGAAAGGTCTAGGGATCTTGGCACGATGTATGTTGAGGCTGAGGACAAGGTTACTCTCGGTAGAGTGAACGACATCAGCTTTGTCAAGGTAAACTATGTCCTCGGAATAATCTACAACTCTAAGAGCGGCCATACAGAGCTAAAATGGCGGCACATCCGCGGGGACCAGGGGCGTCTTTCCGGCGAGGCAAGCACGAATACAATGGTGAATCTCTACGAAGCTGGCGCGCTGGATCGGTCATTCATCCGAACCATCGCCGCAAGAATCCAGTAATAGTCAACTCAGTATTTTGAAGCAGGTTTCCTAGCCGATAAACACCTCGGCTTTGTTCAAGATGCCGATAATTGGGACTCTACGAATACGATTCGAGTCCTATGAATGGTAAAACATCATTTATCTTCCATTAACGCAAGTCCGGCTTCCTTCGGACCTGCCAGAATTTGCCTGGATTACTAGAAACTGGGATCGAAGCTCTCGACAGGGTTCTGCCTAAAGGAATTCCGCGGAATACTATGATGATCCTCGCTGGTGAATTAGGCACAGGCAAGTCTGTCCTTATGGGCGAGCTCTTTTACAATATTTTGAAGAAACGGAAGGAGCCCTGCATCTACGTAAACTTCGAAGGACCCCCTATCGCGGTCGAACAGGACATGGAGGCCTTCGGCTGGGACATCACGCCGTATCTAGAATCAGGACAGTTGAAATTTCTGGACTGTTTCTCCTTCCGAATGGAACCCACACAAGTTCCGCCCTACGTTCACTACGTGAAGGATCCTCGAGATCTTCACTCGGTAACAAGCGCTCTCTTCAGCATCATGGAGGAGATGAAGATGCTTGGTCGAGGGGCGGTCTTTGTCGATTCTCTAACTGAAATGTTCACTCTGGTCCAGGAGGATCGTCCCCTCATATTCAATATGCTTGATGGTGTGAAGTCTTGGAGAGCAAAGGGACCCAAGGAGAAGCTTGTGCCTTTCTTCTGTTCACACCACACACCCCTGCGCGCCTATGCGGACTTGGACGATCTCCTCTTCTACGTCGTTGACGGTATCCTCGACATAAGATTCAACCCGGGATTCGCTGATAGAGGATTGCTCGTCAAGCAGTTCAGGGTCCGGAAGATGAAAGGCGCTCCCCACGAAACCTACTGGGTAACCTTTTCCGTCACGTCAAAAGGAGTAACCGAAATTCCGCTACCCGTCCCAGTCCTCTCGACCGAGAAGCCGCGTACCAGCAAAAAGAAGTAGCCCATTTCACATCGGCTTCAACGAAGGGCTATGGCCGCTCACACTGCTGCTCATACTGGCCATTCGGATATTCATACAGGGCAGCCCAGAATCAAAGTTCCATATTCGAAGAATCCAGTTTTCGTGGCTGAAGGCTACATGCCTCCAGTGGTAGTTGGCCGAAGTTTCGAGTATGAAACAACCCCTGAAAATGTGGATTACTGGCAGACCCTCAGCCTTGCATATAGGCAGTACTTGAAGAAGGAAGCTGATACTCGAGCAATTGATCTGCGACTTCTCCTCGACGAGAGACGCAGTGGCGCCTTCCGATGCGTGGGGTGTAGCAAACCAATGGTCATGCGAGAACTATTTGCTAACGGCGACCGGGTATACCAATGTCTCAACGGTGATTGTGTTAAGCGGATCATACGATACCAGTATCAGTCGCACACGGGCCGAATTGTCGAAGTAGCCTAATCGAAAGAATCGTCAAGAGAGCCTGATCCTGAGGCGCTCAACAGGGTTCTGCTACAGACAATCTAGCCAGCGTCCTTATCACCAGGGCTAGGAAACTGCTTGTTCTATTCAAACAGCACCAATCCGAAGATGCGGATAAATAGGGACAGACCCAGAATTACTAGTAGATGAAGACGAATGTCGGCTCAGAAGCCTGCGCAATCCGACGACCCCATAGAATTGCTCGCAGATTCGATGAACGTGTGGGTCGGAAAGCTCAGCGACATCGTCCATAAAGTCATAGACACCGAACCCATCAGGAACGTGATCAACTGGGCGAGAATGTACTCTCTTTGGCCAGTCAACATTACAACCGCCTGTTGCAGTGCCGAGTTTGGCGCGGCAAGTGGCGCCCGACATGACCTTGAGAGATTCGGCGTTCTACCCTACGGATCGCTCCGACAATCCGATCTGATCGTCATAGAAGGAACCATCACAAAAAAGATGGCAAAGAGGCTCCGTATGATCTACGATCAGATGGCCATTCCCCGCTACGTGATCGCGATGGGCGACTGTGCCATTTCAGGCGGGCTCTTCCACGATTCCTACAGTATCGTCAATGGGGCCCACGAGTTCCTACCTGTTGATGTCTTCGTTCCGGGATGCCCACCAAGACCAGAGGCTCTCGAACACGGAATCATCATGCTTCAAGAAAAAATCCGAAACTCCAAGGTGTATCCTCAGAGTTGAGCCTCTCCCACGAGAGAGAAGACAATCTCATCAAGACGTTGAAGGAGAACTTTCCCACCGATATCAAAGACGCAACGGTAATGCGCCGCTCACGAATAAACGTCACAGTCGCTCCCGAGAAGATTCTTGACATCGCGCTCTTCCTCCGAGACAAACTAGGCTTTGACCATCCTACAGGCGTTTCCGCGGTTGACTACAACAGAGAATCGCGTTTCGAAATAGTCTACCACCTAGCCTCGATCGCAAATCCGGCTCAGCGAGATATACTCATCAACCTGAAGGAATCTGTTCCACGAAACACTCCAAAGGCGACATCCCTTGTCAGAATCTGGCCGGGAGTAGAGAACTTTGAACGCGAATCCATAGAAATGTTTGGACTCCAATTCGAAGGCCACCCCAGACCCGAGAAGCTGTTTCTGAACGACAACTGGGACGGACCGCCACCCATGCGTAAGGAAGTTAGATTCCCAACAGACTGAGAAACATTGACCACCACCGACAAGCCGGCTCAAGAAAGCACTCTAGGATCGCCTAGCCCGGACGAACCCGGCGCGCAGACGCTTACTCTTAGCGTCGGTCCCCAGCATTCAGGCTCGGGCCACATGAGGCTAATCGTAGAGCTTGACGGAGATATCATCATCAACGCTGAGCCAGACCCAGGCTATGTTCACCGAGGAATCGAGAAGATAATAGAGCTGCGAAACATAATCCGTAGCATACCCGTGATCGAGCGGCCTTCGATTATCGATGCGTCGAACCTGAACCATGCATGGGTGAAAGCCATTGAAGAGCTGCAAGGCGTCGAGCCTCCCGCCCGCGGACAGTACCTCCGATGCCTATTGAATGAGATGAACAGGATCATGAGCCATCTCTACTGGCTCTCCATCTACGGCGTCTTCCTGGGCCATACGACAATGTTCATGTGGCCTCTAGGTGATCGTGAACTTTTCATTGATCTCGCCGAGAGCCTCACTGGTGCCCGCATTACGTACTCCTACCTCGTCCCGGGCGGAGTCAGGAGAGATCTACCTCAGGGCTTTGCGGAGGAAGCGATCAAACGGACAGAATATTTCGAAAAGCGTCTCGACGAATACGAGAACATATTCTTCAAGAATCCACTGTTTACGTCCCGCGCCAAAGGTGTGGGTGTACTCTCTCGACAGAGAGCAATTGAACTAGGCGCAACGGGCCCGACTCTACGAGGGTCGGGAGTCGATGCCGATCTGCGCAAAGACGAGCCTTATGCTGCTTATAGTGAGCTGGACTTCAAGGTTCATACTCGGCCTGACGGCGACTCATATTCTCGAGTCATGGTTCACGTCGATGAGATGCGGGAGAGCAGTCAGCTAATTCGACAGATACTGGAGAAGATGCCCTCAGGACCCGTCAGGCGAAAAGCCCCGATAGTTGTTCCGCGCGGCGAGGCCTATGGTCGAGTAGAATCCGCGAGGGGAGAATGCAGCTTCTACATGATCGGCGAGGGAGGCGACAAGCCCTACCGAGCCCGCTACATCACCGGCTCCTACCGCAACATGGCCGCGATCTCTGCAGTGTTACAAGGAGTCCGATTGGCAGACATGCCAACCTCATGGTGGAGCATAGACTATTGGCCCGTGGAGGCCGACAGGTAAACACATGGCGCCGATCATAGGAAAGGTTCGCGGTGCAGCCAACAGCCTACTAGCCTACACAACAGGCCTCCGACACCTACTCCACAAACCCTACACACTAAAGTTTCCACAACAACGATACGCAGTAGAGAAAGGGTTCCGCGGCAGACATCTCCTCCATCTAGATAGATGCACTGGCTGTGGAATATGCGCATGGATATGCCCTGAAAAGTGCATCACAATCGTCCAGCGCGGAGACCGATGGTTTCCCGAATACTTCTACGGACGATGCTGCTTCTGCCATTTCTGCGTAACTCCCGATACAATGGTTACAACCAACCCGTCGATAAGACCCATCAGCCAAATACAATCAGGCGACAGAGTTCTCACACACACAGGACAATACCGGCCGGTGCGCCAGGTCATTACAAGGAATTACTCTGGAAGACTCTACTCTATCAGGCCTCTAGGAACACCTTCACCGCTAAGAGTCACTGAGGATCACCCGTTGCTCGTCTCGACAAGATCTGTTGTTAAGAAGGGAAGACTGCAGAAGAAACCCGGAAGACTCGAGTGGAAAACTCCTAAGGAGTTGAAGAAAGGGGATTATGTCACCTTCCCGATTCCGAAAGAAACTCATGACATTGACTTCTATGAACAAAATGTGACAATCGGGCAGCCGAGCACCGGAAGACGTTTATCAAGAAAACTGAGTTTGAAGGCTGAGCCAGATCTTTTCAGGCTAATCGGATATTATCTCGCTGAAGGATACGTTGTCAAGAGAACCGTAGGCTTTTCCTTCGCGCAGGACGAGATCGACTACATCAACGACGTATCGAAACTGCTCGTGAAATTCTTCGGAGGCAAGACAGGCAGATCAACCATGCACCACTCTACTCATGTTCTCCTACATTCTGTTGTGGCCGTACAATTCTTCGAGAACTTCGGACGGGGAGCAGAGAACAAGAAACTTCCCGACTGGGCGATGTTCGCCCCTGAGGCAAAGCAGCGAGAGACTATAATGGGAGCGTGGCGAGGCGATGGCTATCTTCACAATCCCACAAAAGGCAATCCATCACTCTATTGGGAATACGTAACGATTTCACGAACTCTAGCGTTTCAGTTGCAACAAGCACTCTTTCGGGCAGGAATAGTGGGACAGATCTCCTCGACTCAGCATCAAAACAGGCAGCTTGCCTACGTCCTATCCATTCGAGGAACATTCGTACCGAAGATGGCTGAACTCATGCGAGTCGGGCTGGAGGACAGGAGGGAGAAGACCTTCTCCCGCTTCGAAATCGACGATGGCTACGTATACGCGCCAATCCGAAGCATATCATCTATCAATGTGGAAAATCAGCCAGTCGTAAATCTTTCAATCGAGGGCGATGAGTCGTACGTGGCCGGCAGCGTTACCGCTCACAACTGCACAGATTACTGTCCGGAGTTTGCGTTAGAAGAGACGGTCGAGTATGATATTGCGGAGTATACTAGAGATCGGCTTGTATGGTCGCCGGAGAGGTTGGCTAAGCCTCCGGTGAAGAAGGATGACAAGTATGTCTTCAGTGTTGAGGGCCGGAGGGGTGCTTCGCAGGTCTCGGAGCAGGAGCACTAGACTGGTATGACGCAGGTTGCTACGCCTCCTCAGCCGTTGAAGCCGAGTGCGGAGGGAGAGGGTTGGAAGGCTCGTCCGATCAGACTGAAGATCTTCGGCAATCTGATCGCTGAGGTTGTTCACAAAGGGATCTGCATGTATTGCGGTGCCTGCATCGCTTCATGTCCCATCGACATTCTCTTTCACAGCGACAACGAGGAACCGATAATGCGTGGGACCTGTGCAGCCTGCCAAGTCTGCTACTACAGCTGTCCCCGCATCGAACTTCCCGTCGCTGAGATCGAGCGGCGCGTCTTTGGAAGAGAACGCACAGCTGACGAGGCGATTCTCGGAGTACACATTGGATCTTACTCGGTCAGAGCGAAGGATCCGGAAATTGTTGCGAATGCGCAGGATGGGGGCGCGGTTAGCGCCTTGATGCTCTATGCGCTAGAGAAGAAGATTATCGACTATGCGCTAGTATCGGGCTTCACATCTCGCGAGCCTTGGAAGCCGGCTCCAAAAGTGGCTCGCACGAGACAGGAGTTGATCGATAATGCTGGCTCAGAGTACACGCCGGGTGGCCAGATTGGTGGGATGGCCGAGATTGCTGTGCCGAACCGGTCAGTGGTGAACTTCCAGGAGGAGAGATTGGCGTTGGTGGGCCTGCCTTGTGAACTGCAGGGTTTCTGGCGTATGAACACTCACTGGATCGCTGCTCCAAAGCTCGGCCGTAACTTGGTCTTCACTATCGGGCTGTTCTGTTCGAAAGTGTTCGATTATCAGAAGATGATGGTCGACTATGTTCAGGGGACTAGGGGAATTGATCTTGGGACGGTTACGAAGGTCAATATCAAGAAGAACCGGTTGCTCGTCTATACCGGCGATAGGCTGGCGATTGATGAGCCGGTCGAGGTTCTTGCTCACGCCGCTCGGGAGGAATGCAATATCTGCGTTGACTATTCTGCAGAGCTGGCGGACATAGCCGTCGGGGCCATAGGATCCGCCGCCGGGTGGAGCACGGTATTGACCCGTACTCCTAGAGGAGAAGATATTCTCAACGGCGCGGTGGAATCGGGATATCTAGAGATGAAGAGGCTTGACCCTGCGGGAAAGGCGATAAAGTTTCTAGAGACTCTGTGCGAGAGGAAGAGGCTGCGAGATCCATCCGCCTACATCCGACACTCCACTGCTTTCGCTCGGCCTGAGCCGAAGCTCATGGTTCTAGAAGCTCCGACCAAATAGAGAGGATCCGCCCTCGTTACTTCAACGGGTGGATTAGGCCGCTCCGCGACTCTTCAAGCGTCTGGATCACGTGTGAGAGTGGATTTACGATCCTATGTTGATGTCTCAGGCCAAAAGCTCGCGGTGGGACAAGCATCTGTAAGAGATTCCTCATCGAATTTCTTGAATCCTCCTCAGACGATACGAGATTCGACTCTGCTGGGACCTGGGCATCTATTATGATCGGTAGCTGAGGGGCTCCCTGCTCATGAGAGGGGCTTGCCTGAAAATGTTCCATCAGAAGGGCTTCGGGAGCCTGAAGACCGCAGGTGGGACAGGAAGGAACGGCCTCATGAACGAGGGCAGCCACTATCGGCGTGTCGCTTGTGACGGTAATCGGCTGCAATATCGTATCTCCCCGAGGCTTGGACCGTAATCTTCTTCGAGCCTTTCTAGTTCTCGAAGACTGTACGATTGTCCTTCCACGTGACTTGGATCGCGATCTAGCGCGGATTCTTCCAGTCCTTGCTGAGGTCCGAGGTCGTTTGGGTTTTGGCGCTGAAAGTTTGAGAGAACTGGTTATCAGGGAAGACAACGGTTTGACGCCTACCTGGCGTACAATGGCTACGAACGAGATAGTTACGGCGATCAGTCCATACAGGATCTGTATCGAGATGTTTTCCAAGCTAATCATCTCCTAACTCAAAGGTATGTCTGTATAACTCTCCTGTGCGCAACCGTCACAGATCAGCCTCCCATGCGGCGTTCGTTGAATGCGGTCCACCTCGAGTATCTCTTGACCGCAGTCACGGCAGACAACCATACACTGACTCATTCGCTTTCACCGTCAATAGACACTCTGGACTCGGAGGGCGTATTCCCTACCTGTTACCAATCCCGAAAGACCAAGGTAACAGCCGCTTTAAATACGGTCAGGAAAACGGCATGAAAAATCCAACATAGAGCACCCGATTATTGACCTTTTAAGAAATTCATTGATGTTCCCAATCGGATTTCATCGGGACGAGAATGCCGTTTAGTTTTGGAGTCGTCTCCTGGTTATGAGCGTCCCCGCGCCATCTCACGAACAGGGGAGATCGCTCTGGAGAAGGTTCCCAACTACCCATGTCCCAGATGCGGTCAGCCCCAACTAAGCGTGTACTACTCTGACAAAGCTGACAGCCGCGTCGGTGCATGGTGCGAGTATTGCAATCTGAAAGCATACTACGAGGGCGAACAGCTTATTCCAATCGGATAATAAGAATCGGATTCGAACTGATGCAGTCTATTCGGGAGGAGTTGCTCCCTCCGGAATATTGACAGTTAGCTCGCCCTCGACAAGTTTACGTTGTAGCCGAGCCGTGAAAAGTTCCAGATCTACGTGCAGGCTTTCAAGCCTCTGGACAGAGTCAGGCGTTAGTGTTGGCATTACGTTCTGGCCGCCGATTCGTCCGTAGGCAACGGCCTCGAATGGATATTTTTCGCCCTTGTATATCGTGTACCCTGTTAGGAAGTTTGCGACACCACCTCCAACACCGCTGGCTTCGTCCATCTGATCGATGAACACATCCATCTCGTACTCAAGCGTGCGATCCTCTTCTCGCCTGAACGGGTTTGTAGTCTTGCTCAAAGTCTCACCCGTAGGCAGGCATATCGAGCGGGTGCCATTGCTTCTCGATCAGCGCCTTGATCCTCTCCCGAGCCAACCATCCAGAGGCTATGTCAGCTAGCAGCAGTATCGAGAGGGCGTAGTCTGCAACGCTGAACCCAGATCCGATCTTTGCGTAGGCGTAGACGATTAGGCCGATTGCTGCGACTCCAAGTCCCAAAAGAGGACTCCAGAGTTTTCTCTTGGATAGCAGGTAAGTGCTGCCCAAGGCTCCGGCGGCCACAAGTGCGAATAGAATTCTAAGTTCGGTCGCGAGTGACTGAGGCAATCCAGCGGATGATACAGCGAGAACAATGCTCCAAACGGTTGTTGCGAGAAAGAGAAGTGATGTGAGGTTCAGAATGTTGTACTTTGAGGGCGCGATGGTTGTCGCTGAAAGCGGAGGTGTGAAGCTAAACGGCTTTCCCAGCGCTTGGTATGCGTTGGTTGTGGTTGTATGCTTCTGGCCCGTCTGGACATCGACAGCTAGGTTTACGAATTTCTCAATGACTATGATCCTGTGCTTGCCTATTCCGCTTGCCGGCCCCTGTTCCAGATCGTAACTGGGCCCGACAGTTAGTTCGACCTTCGTATCAGGCGTACAAGAATGAGTGATCGTCATTCCAGGCTTCACCTGGGTTAGGGTCCAGTTGGATCCCTTGTCACGGGTGCATATGAGCGCGGCCCATTGAGTATTCGGCTCGATCTTCGGCAGACCCACTTCGGGCGCGAGGTCAGTCATTCCATACCTCTTGTCCTCGCAAAAGAGCTGGTTGCAGCCCCGGCAACGCCAGACGTCGACGGCGCCCATGACGTAATTGTTGTCGATGAGGTTGACGACGCCGTAGTAAACGACATCGTGCTGGTGAGTCTGCAAGACGGAGTCGCCATCGCCTCTGACGTAGAAAAGTCTTGGCTTAAAGCGAACATCCTCTTCCGGGAAAATCTCTTTTTCTACCCATACAGAAACGCACTGGTCCAGAGAGTAGGCATGCTAGACATTCGACTGATGAGAGAATCACCGGAGAAAGTTCGAGAGAATCTCCGCCATAGAGGCATGCCCGAAAAGATCAGCGAGCTTGAAAGGCTTCTACAACTGGACGCAGACTGGCGCAGAGAACAAGCCGAGGCCGACCGTCTCAGAAAAAGAAGAAACGAGATCACGCAAAGCATTGCGGCCGCGAGGAAGAAAGGCCAAGATGTCACACCACTCCTGAAAGAGGCTGAAGCGATTCCGGATCAGATCAAAGCGGTCGAAGCAAGAGTTGACAACTACAAACAGCAGGCCGACCAGATTCTGCTCAACCTTCCAAACCTGGTACATGAATCAGTTCCCGTTGGCAAGGACGAAAACGATAACGTGGAAGTGAAAAAATGGGGAACGATTCCAAACTTTCACTTTAAACCGCTCGACCATATCGATCTCGGCCTGAGACATGATTTGATCGATGTGGAGAAGGCGGGACAAGTGGCAGGGGCACGATTCTACTATCTGCGAGATGATCTCGTCCGGCTGAATATTGCACTGATGCATTGCGGGCTAGACTTTATCGCTGGCAGGGGATTCCGGCTCTTCCAGCCGCCCTACCTTCTGCATAGACACGTTGTCGCGGGTGCCGTTGCATTGGCTGATTTTGAAGATGTGATTTACAAAGTGGACGGTGAAGATCTCTATCTCTTAGCGACTGCGGAGCACGCTCTTTTGGCATTTCACATGGACGAGATTATTGATGGCGGAAAGCTTCCGCTCCATTACGCTGGTGTGAGTCCCTGCTTTAGGAAAGAGGCAGGAGCCCACGGACGGGACACTAAGGGAATATTCCGGGTCCATCAGTTTGAGAAGGTAGAACAATTCATCTACTCACGCCCAGAAGATTCTTGGAGTCTGCACGAAGAATTGCTCAGGAACTTGGAAGGGTTCTGGCAGACTCTAAAGATGCCGTATAGGATCGTAAACGTTTGTACTGGCGACCTCGGAACGGTGGCCGCGAAAAAATACGACCTTGAAGCATGGCTACCCGGACAGGGAAAATACAGGGAAATGGCGTCATGCAGCAACTGCACAAGCTACCAGGCTGTCAGGTCTAGGATTCGTTACAGAGAGAAGCCTAGCGAACCAACCAAGTATTTGCACACTCTAAACAGCACTCTAGTAGCGACTGAGCGCGCGATCGTTGCGATTCTCGAGAACTACCAGAAACCGGACGGGACTATTCAGGTACCCGAAGTTCTTAGGAAGTACATGGGTGGACAGGAAACGATTCCGGGAGCAAGAGATGTGACACCGTGACACCAGGGAATCGTCCAGCAATCACGACTAACGAGCACTTCTTCAAGTATAAGAAAATCAAAGGAATCCACCGATTAGGTATAGGATTGATGCGGCGGCTGCACCTATGAGAAACGTTTCCAGTCCGCTCCTCCATGGTTTCCTTCCGACGACGCGCCCCTTCCAAGCTCCCACTAGAAACAAGAACAGAGCCGATGTTAGAGCGGAACCTAGCAACGCGAGCGTCACTGTTGTGAGAAGCAGAAAAGGAACTAGAGGGATTAGTGCGCCGACTAGAAACGATAGTCCAATAACTCCTCCCATCTTGATCGGATTTGACAGTTTCGCTTGGTGGACATGAAGTTCGTGCATCAGAATGTCCTCGAGGAACTTTTCCTTGTTTGAGGCTATTCGTCCGACGATCTTTTCCGCTTCCTCCGGAGTCAAGCCCTTCGCAACGTAGAAAGCTCTCAGCTCTCCCTTCTCTTCCTCAGGTTCTTGCTCAATCTCGCCTGCTTCGCGCTTCTTGTCAGCTTGGAATAGTTCGTATTCAGAGCGTCCGGCAAGGACCCCACTGAAGAACATACTGATGGCACCCGCCAGCATGGAAGCGAGTCCGGCAACCTGTATTAGACTAATCCCACCAGATTCGATCGCTGCGAACCCGCTGAGAAAGGCGAGATTAGTTACAAGCCCATCTGAGACTCCGAGAGCCGAGCCGCCGATGTAGCTTCGGGCGCGAATGTGCTTGTGAATCTCGCGCGGGACTTGTCTCAACTGAGCCATCGAGTTTCGCCGATTGAGGACGGGGACACCGTCGCGATTACTTATTTCAGCTCTAGCCCGTCCATCTCCGGAATGCGATGACGTTACGTGGAATCCCTCAGAGCCTTGTCGAAGACCATTGAACCAAAGGTAAATATTGAATCCAGACCCCCAAGCATCTGGGGTTTTAGCTATTGGGGAGAAGAAGACGTCGAGTAGTCCGCATCGTCAAGAAGAAACTCCCCACTGTGTTTGTCTGCCCTCGATGTGGAGAAGAAGCCGTCAGAGTAACCATCGCCAAAGATACTGGGCATGCAACCGTCCTTTGCGCTCTGTGCAATCTGAAGGACGACTTTCCTGCGCACCCTGCTGCTCAAGCAATTGATGTGTATTCGTATTTCACGGACAAGTTCTATGGGGTCAAGGACGCGCGTCCAATTATCCCACACGAGCGAGAGTTCTCCAGTGTCTCCACTGACGAAGCGCCCAGTGAGGAGGCGCCAGCAACGCCGGAGTCCCCAAAGAGCGAGGTACCAATGGAGATTTCTCAGCCACCGATGATGGTCGAAAAGCCTGTCCCAGAGGCGCAAGTCAGTGTGGCGGAGCAGTCGCAAGCCTCAGCCCAAGAACCCACGGCTAAGGAGAAGGGTCAGATGGAAAGTGTCGACTCTCAAACGGCGGAAGGAGAGAAGGAAAAGGAGGACGATAGTGAACCTTTCGCGGACATTCTTGAGAATAGTAAGGACAAGAAACGTTACAGTTCTAACCCGTTGCCCCAGCAACAGCCGGAACAGACCAGCTAACCTCTCGTTCTCGTGCTATTCGGTTTTCGTTCCTCGAAGATTGGTATCAGGAGATTGACTACCCGATCAACTGTAGCTCTCCGGTCCCGTAGAGACTGGACCAGTTCTTTCTCGTAGATCTTGAAGATGTTCGTCAAGGTCATTCGGGGATGTAGAGGAGTGTACCTCTTTGGAGTCCCTGTTGCTTCGATTATGAGCCCCTTCTCAAGCATGCTTGCCACCAGCGTTTTCGTCTCTCCCTCAGAAAGGTTGACCTCTTTCGCCAACTCTTCGAGCGTGAGGTCTGAGGTATCAAGGAGCTTAAGGTAAGCTTGAGTCTCTTCAGTCGGTAGGTTGAATTGGCGTGAGAGGAGTTCAGCGATTTGATCCTTGTCGATGGGCATTTTCCTTAGGGATCCTGGGACGGGCATTTGCTAACCCCCTTCGCTGTTACCCTATTTCACCTTCGTACTAGTGCCAGAAGCCTTATTATCCATGCGACCCTGCGTATTCACTACTCAGAGTGGTATGAATGGCACTGCTTGAAATCGAATTACCAGAGGCACTACTGCCTCAGCCTAAACAGATAGGACAGTTCATCCGCCGAACACAGAGCGTCTGTCCAGAATGCAACCGCATCCTACCAGCTACCGTCTTCGCACGAGAAGGCAAGGTCTTCATGACCAAAACCTGCCCAGAACACGGCGAGACAGAGGAACTTTACTTTGGATCATACGACATGTATCAGAAATTCGCAACCTACTGGAGCGACGGCAAAGGAACCCATGCTCCAAACGTCCCAATCGAGAGCTGCGCATGCCCAGCCAACTGTGGGCTATGCTCAAACCATCTCAGCCACACTGGATTGGCGAACATCATAGTTACCAACCGATGTGACCTTACCTGCTGGTACTGCTTCTTCTACGTGAAGAAGGGTCTCGAAGGAGCCTACGTATACGAGCCCAGCATGGACCAGGTCCGCGAGATGGTCCGTGCGCTGAAGGCCGAGAGGCCCGTTCCGGGAAATAGTCTTCAGATAACTGGTGGAGAGCCCACCCTGCGCCCAGAACTCCCAGAGATCGTCAAGGTGATCAAAGAGGAAGGAGTAGACCACATCCAGCTCAACACCAACGGCATCAACCTAGCGCTCAACCCTAACCTTGCAATGGAGCTGAGAGACTCTGGTCTAAGCAACCTCTACATGAGCTTCGACGGAGTCAGCCCCAAGACCAATCCGAAGAATCACTGGGAAGCACCTTACACGATTGAGAGCTGCCGTAAGGCCAATCTCGGAGTAGTGCTCGTCCCGACGGTCATCAAATCGATAAACGATCACGAACTGGGCGGAATACTCCGGTTCGCACAGCGCAACATCGACATTGTGAGAGCAATCAGCTACCAGCCAGTCTCCCTCACTGGAAGAATGAAGAAGCAAGAGCGTGAAAAGTACCGAATCACCATACCTGACTGCATCGAGAGGATTGAGGAGCAGACTAACGGCGAGATCCCGAGAGACGCATGGTTCCCAGTCCCAAGCTGCTCACCAGTAACCCACTTCGTTGAGGCCTTCACCAAGAGACCACAATATGAGCTGTCCATCCACTTCGCGTGCGGTGCCGGAACCTACGTGTTCGAGGACAAGAACACCAAATCCCTCGTACCCATAACCAGCTTCGTCGACCTCAAGGGTCTCTTCGAGTATCTTGATGAAAAGACCGACGAACTCAACTCAGGCTCGAACAAGTATCTAGTTGCGGCCAAGTTCATCAGCAGACTCAACAGCTTCATCGAGAAGGATAAACAGCCCGCAGGACTCAACCTGGCGAAGTTGCTGGTCGGAGCCTTGCTCAAACACGACTACAGCGCGGTCGGACAGTTCCACATCAAGAGCATGTTCCTCGGAATGATGCACTTCCAAGACAAGTACAACCAGGACGAAGAGAGACTTCAACGCTGCGACATTCACTACTTGACGCCTGACATGAGGATCATTCCGTTCTGTTCGTTCAACGTCATACCCGAATGGTACCGAGACAGGATACAGAAGAAGTACGGTATCACGGTGGACGAGTGGGAGAAGAAGAACGGCGAGAAGTTGGAAGCGCGACTCTACCGGGGATCGCTTCGGAGAGGAAAGCACGCTGACGGCTGCGGATGCAGCAGCGTGCACATCGAGCCGATAACAGGCACCTAAACTCCCCTTTCAACCAAAGACCTTTTTTCTATCCTCGATAACTACCGGACGGTCTAGACTCGGGAAGCGTGGAGTGGTTTGCAGTCATCTCTTGAGAGAGTGAAGGGCGAGCAGTGGGCTAGCATCCAAGATCTGACGATAGTAGCCTCGCCTCAACTTGCAAAGCTGGACGATAACCTAGCGTTCACTGTAGGGTTCAAGCTGAAGGGTGGTATCAGGCGTAATTTCGTCCGACCGCTCTGGGAGAAAGCGTATGATGAGCATGATCTCGGACTTCGGATGGCGTATAGAGTAGACCTCTCTAAACAACGGGTGAAAGTCTTGCCTGGCTCGGAGCTAAAACGTGAGAAGTTTGTCCGGCGGGGAGTATTCTTCTGGACCCGAAACCCCGAACTGCCCTACAGAGTCTGGGCGACGATCGCTACCGAATTCGAAACTATCCTATACCCGAAGACGGAGGAGGAGGCTCAGACGATGCTCTTTGACGTTACCCGAACCTTCGAACTTCCCGCGTCGAAACTAGGCAAAGGGCATCACACTCTCGAAGCCAAGGTTCACGCAAAATGGGGCAAGCACGTATTCACAGAGAGAGGAGAAACAGCAGCCAAAACACCCGTTCTCAAGATCGACGTGCGATAAATCAAAGATTTAAGAAAGAAATCAATCACAAGAAAATCGCGGTAGACGATCGAATTGGCAAAGTATGATGGAATAATCGGACAAGATGTCTTGACTGTCACAGAGGGAGAGAACGAGCTTACGATAATCTTCCGGGACAACCGATATCTGTTCGTGAAGGTGGTCAACGGAAAACTAATCGCAGACTCAGTCCCAGAATAAGGCCCAAGCTGGTCGCGAGCATTCTAGGTCTCACGGGACCCACCTATTTTCAACCGTTTACCGTCTAGGATTATTCTGAAAAGAATTCTCGTATGGGGTGGGTTTCCAAAGAGCTGTTTTGTGTCGCGGGAAGCAACTACTTTTGAGATTTTTCAGACGGGGGTCTCACCAGTTGAAACTAATCGAGGCGAGTCTATTGGTTCTAGCCGCAGAATGGAACCGTCGGCCCTTTTTCTGATCGCAGATTAAGCGTGGAGCTCAGCGTGAAAAAGTCGCGATCTCAAATCGCCTGCCCAGATTCGGGATCAGGGCTTGTTCCAGCCGAGTCCAGGGCCAGATCTTCAGAATTATCTTGCCAAAATGTTCGCTCTTCTCCATCCTAGACTGGGCCTTCGCCGCATCAGATAGAGCATAGACAGAATCGACGACAGGCTTGAGCCGGCCATCTTCGAAGAACGTCAAGACCTTCAGCAATTCCCCTCGACCCCCCATGAAAGACCCCATCAGCGAAAACTGTCGGACGAAAATGTACCGTATATCGATCTCAGCCTTCCCACCACTTGTAACTCCACAATTTACTAGCCGACCCGCAGGAGCCATCGAACGCGTACTCTTCTCCCACGTCGCTTGACCGATGTGGTCGAATACTACATTCGCCTTGCGACCGTTGGTGACCCGTTTGACCTCAGCTGGAACGTCAGCGCTGTGATGGTTGATGGTCCAGTCGGCTCCAAGTTCTCTGGCCTTCTCGAGTTTCTCATCACTTCCAGCGGTAGCGATGACTTTGGCGCCTAAGACCTTGGCGACTTGGATTGCAGCGCTTCCGACTCCGCTTCCTGCCGCCCAGACCAGAACCGTCTCCCCAGCAGTGAGATGTGCTCTGGTCGCTAGCATGTGCCAGGCTGTCAGAAAGACTAGGGGGACAGAGGCCGCCTCCTCAAAGCTGAGATGATCAGGAATCGGTAGAACATTCTGAGAAGGGACAGCCGCATACTCCGCATATCCTCCTTGTGTTTCGTAGCCGATGATCTTGTAGGATTCGCAGAGACTATCCCAGCCTGTTGCGCAGTATTCGCAAGCCCCATCACTGATTCCGGGGGCAATCAGAGCTTTATCGCCAGGCTCGTGATTCTTGACTAGACTTCCGACTCTAGCTACTTCACCTGAAATGTCGCATCCTGAGATGTGAGGCATGGGAATCCTCTCTCCTCGCGTTCCTTGCCTCGCCCAGATGTCGAGGTGGTTAAGTGCGCAAGCTCTTACGCGGATCAGAACCTCGGTCTCACTGATCTTCGGCTCCGGAACATCTTCATAGCTAAGTTTTTCTGGACCGCCGAACTCACGGAACAAGACAGCCTTCAATTTCGATCAAAGCTCTTCGCGAGCAAGGTTTGGTTTAAGCTCCACACTACGCTCCATTTGGGCTGCCTACACTTATGTAGAACAGACTCGCAATGGACCTTCATTCTAGAGGAACCGGTTTCTTTGAACTCGCAAGAACAGATGGAATCAGAGAAGGTTGCAAGCGAGCTCAAAGGGAACACGCTCAGAGTATACTGGTATGTGATGAACGCGAAAGAGCAGACAGTAGGGGTTCGGGAGGTTCAGAGAGCCCTCAGCTTTTCCAGCCCCACTCTTGCCCTCTACCATCTTGACAAGCTCAAAGATCTCGGGCTTGTCTCAAAAGATACCGGAGAATATCGCCTGATCAAAGAGGTAAAGGTGGATGTTCTCAAACAGTTCCTACGTTTAGGGAGAGTTTTCGTACCCAGATTCGCCTTGTACGCCGCCCTCTTTACCGTACTATTCGTCTATTATGTGCTGATCATCCCAGATCTGAACCTCTTCACCTTCTTCGGCATAATCTTCGGGGGCCTAGGGTCAGCTATCTTCTGGTTTGAGACGTGGAAGGCTTGGAAGCAACAGCCTTGAGCGTACAACGATTGAACAAGCCGATCAAAATTGTAGGTCTATGAGTCGGATACCCCCTTCATATGTAGGCGAAGAACCACGACCAATCCGGTTACGAAAAAACTAGTCGGCTATGGGATTGTAGGGCTCGTGATTGCAGTAGCCCTCATAACCGGCTTGCAAGTGAGACCACAGAGCCTCCTCCCGTCAACGGGGACGCTGCAGGTCTTGATAACAGGCGATCCGCTAACCAGCGATCCCCTGAATGTAACATGCCATGGCAGTCAAAGCGGTCAAGTTCAACTTACAAGTGTGATGGTGAACATTTCCTCAGTGCAAGTCCATAGGACGGGCGCTTTGAATCTCACCGGCGACTGGATCCCGATTCCAGGCGCTCCGAAGACTCTTGATCTTCTAGATCTCAAGAGTTTCACTCAACTGCTTGGTTCGACACGTGCGCCGGACGGTGTGATAAATCTCGTGAGAGTAACAGTGGGTCCCACAGCGACCGCTGGCATCGGCACGGGTGGTTCAGCAACAGTAACTGTTTCCAGCGGTCATCTGGATGCTCAGACGAGCGCGCAAATCACAAGTGGGAAGGTAACGAGCATTACTCTAGAAGTCATACAGCCCCATGTAGTATGTGAGGGGAACAACACTTTGAGGCTCACGCCAGAGCTAACCGCAACTTCCAGCGGTCCAGACTGATTCTCTTCCCCTCATAGCAAAACTTCATCGCTTAAGGTAGCGGGGGGTGGAGTTTCGGGTCCCACTCGGGCCCTTCGAACCACCGCTTGAGGATCGAGAGCTTCGACCAATCTCAGGGTTATGAGCCCTGCGGGTTAAACCTGGCTACCCCACCCCGCTACAAGCGGGGAAGCGGTTTTGACTGGTTTTAAAGGCTTTAATTGAAATCTTCGACGCGCAGCTGAAAATTCTCTACTCGCAAATATTCGTTGGAAATGTTTCTCGGCTTCGAATCCGGCATTGTCAGGTGCCGGCGAGCTCTTGGAGGAGGAACGTAGATAGTTGACTGAATATGTCTCTCCTGTCGAACCTGGATCTTTGAAGCGTATTCATTTCGCTGTCCACATTTCTTACATCTGAGCCCTTGTCCTCGACCCATCGACTCGCATCGACCTCCGCAGCTGCTGCACATCGGATTCGCTTGCTGAATCTTCTCTACCATGTGAAGCACCTCAAGTTTTTCCACGTTCAGTGTTGGCGTTCCCTCCCGCAATCTGCGGACTCCGCCGTAAACTCTGACTGTGTCACCCGGTAATAGATCTCGAGCTGCCATCGCTAGGGACCCAGTAGGCCGATAGACCGCGCAATCAATCAATCCCGAGTCATCTCTCAATCGGAAGATGACGTGGCCTCCTCGCAATACTCTGGGGACATCGTCCACTCTCCCCGTGAGTGCCCCTGATTGGTGAGGCTTGAGGTCGACCGCCTTTCTCGTCTTTCCAAGATGAGCATCAGTGCCTTGGTTAGTTCTGAAGATCATGACTCTTTCAATTTCTTCGTTTAGCTGCAATTCCTTGAATGCATCTAGTACATCGTTGGGACTGTATCCTCGAATTCCCAGAAGAACAGGGTCTAGACCGTGAGGGCTGACCAGGACCCTTCCAGATTCAGAGTCTAGGTTGTTGAAAGTCCTGTTCCCATATTTTGAATTCATCAATTTGACGGAATCATGATCAATTCTTCTTGGGTTCCCAAGATTCTCGCTGATTCGATACGCGATGATTTCGAACGTATGCTCTACAAAGTCTAGACCGGCCCCGATCGCCGCGAGCGAACCAATCAACCCCCGGACCCCCATCAACGCATGAACCTCTGCACCTGCCCTTCTAGCGACTGCTCTCGCCTCCCGGACAGACAGGACATCGTGCAGAGCGCGAGTCGAGTATTCGTGTAGAGCTCTCGGGACTTGGCCTTTCAGAAACGCTATCGCAGGGTCGGTTCCGTGAGCTGACGCAACCGTAGTCTTATCGACAGTTTCCATTGCAATACGATGGACGTCTTCGATCTGCTCTTCATCAATGAAGAAATGAATCGCAAGGGCTCCGTTGCCGCGTGTCTTCCAAGGAATGTTAGGATTCAGCCGGACTAGCCATGGAAAGTCGGAGGGTTTGAAGCCCCTACCAAGCAGTTCTTGAAAGAGAACAGCTGCAGTGTAGGTGGTGCATCCGCCCTTCTCGGAATCTGTGTCATCGATTCCAATGTGCAACTCCTTTAGCATATTCGTAATTGCCTCGGAGAATTTAGTCGTTGATAGCTTGTTTAAGTCGGCTAGTTCTCGATGACTATCATCGTCAAGGTTGACTTGACTTTGTTGAGCCGCCGAACCTTCCAAGTGATGATCTCTTTGAGTTTGTCCATGCTGTCAGCAGCGACCTTGGCGACAATGTCATAGACCCCGTAGACCATGTAGGCCTCTTTCACGTTACTGACTGCTTTGAGTTCCTTGACTACCGCATCTTCGGAGCCGATTTCTGCATTTATCAGGACAAACGCCATTGGCATTCTAAATTGCCTCGATGGTCAGTTGGTTTGTCCTTTGCATTAAAAGCTTTGAGCTATGCGATAGGGCATTACTGCTGATTAGTACCGGGCGTTACTAGCGATGGTTTCAGAAGTGATATGGTCATTCCTCAAGCCGAAGGGAGTTCCGAGATCGAATGAATCTAACAACGCCTCTCTCACTGGACTTGGCAGCGTTGCTCTTGACAGTAGGCGTCTTCATTGCCGCCTCCTTAAGCGATCTCAAGACCAGAGAGATCTCAAACAAGTTCTGGCTTGTATATGGACCCGGAGCAGCATTGGTCTTCGCTCTCAGGATAATCTTCGCCCCCGATGCATTACCCATCTTAGCGATTTCAGCGGGTGCGACAATTCTCGTAGCCTTCCTCCTATTCCAGTTCAGCGTGATGGGCGGAGCAGACAGCAAAGCCCTGATGTGCCTTGGCTTAGCATTACCCGCATCGCCTAGTTTCTTAGCGCCCTTATGGCAGCCTCCCTTTGCATTCTATCCCTTTCCTATCGCTATCCTAGTCAACTCGTTCCTCCTATCGATTGGATCAGCAGTCTTCCTCTTGGCAAGAAACTTGTTTCAACGAGCTTCTGCCGGTCGAGGACTGTTTCAGGGATTCGAGCGCGAATCCATTCTAAGGAAATTTCTGGTTATGCTGACATCATACAAGACTAGTTTCAATTCGCTCCAGTCGAAAATCTACTTGTATCCAGCTGAGGAAGTCTCAGTCGTAGATTCGAAGCCCGTGAGACAGTTTCACTTGGTCGCGTCAGCGGCCGAGGAGCGAGACAAGCGAGTGTCAGGACTAGAGAGCTACAAAGCACAGGGAATGTTTTCCGATGGCGTGTGGGTGACGCCGGGTCTTCCCCACTTGGTGTTCTTGACCGCGAGCCTACTCGTAACTTTGGTTGTTGGTGATCTGATGATGTGGTTGTTCTTTAGAGCGGTGGGTTATTGACAATGACAGCCGAAACTAGTTTAAAAACGGTAGTCAGCGACTACCCAAGAAATCTAGGAGTAAAGGTCTTGGCAGCGGACGAGTTCAGCGTACAGTCTCTGATGAAGCTCGGCCTCACCGAGTACGAGGCTAGAATCTACGTCGTCCTGACGAAAATGGGTCCACGAAACGCAAGCGAGATCAGCTTCCTCGGAAAAGTCCCGAGGCCCAAGACATACGGAGCCATACGAGGCCTAGAAAGCAAAGGACTACTACGCATAGTGCCAGGCAAACCAGAACGATACATGGCAGTCTCACCCAACGATGTGCTGGTTCCACTAGTTGACAAGCTGAACAAGGAGACAACCGAATGCGTCAACGTAGTGGAAAACCTGGCAATGGCCTTTGAATCCTCAAAGTACGTGTACACAGAGAAACCCTACGAACGATACGATCTCTGGAGCGTCAGGGGCCGCGACAAAGTCTACAAACGAGTACAAGACATGATCAGCGAAGCCAAAGTTAACGTCTTCTTCACCACGACCGCCAACGGACTAGTAAGAGTCTACAAGGCACAATCAGAGGTCTTGGAGAAAGCAGCTCAAAGAGGAGCGAAAGTAAAGGTCGTCGCACCGGTAAACCAAACCAACGCAAGTGTCGCAAGAGAACTGGCCGAGGTAATCGAAGTCCGAAACGTCACAGTTCCGATCATGCACTTCGCCAGCGCAGACTCAGCCGAAATAATCTTCTTGGAAGACATCCCAGACGATACAAACGTAAACGCCGGCCAAGATGTGGCAACATGGACTAACGATCCCTTACTGGTAAAGTCGCACGAGAAAATATTCGAGACGATCTGGTCAACTCTGCAACCGAAGGAAGCAATGAAGGCCAAAGCCCGCTGAAAACCATCATTCGCTAGTCCGCGAAGATCAATCTAGGCATTGCTTCGAGGTATTCTGGGAATATCCCGGAAGCTTGGCAGATATCCATCTAAAGCTGTAGGCTTCCGAGAGCGGTCCATGTAACTGTTCGAGAATTTTCGAAGTTACATGATGCATATGTTGGGTGCGGCTTTGGCTATAGTCGTGGCTTGTGGGTAAAGTCCAGGCCATAGCCCCAGAGCGAAAAAAAATGTTGAGTCGCCCAAACAGGTCTAAGGACACACTGCGTGACAGAATACTACACGTTCTATCCGGCGCCCCCATACCAATGGACGTTGAAAATGTTCGGATCAAATCCGGGCTGAAGAACTGGGAGAGCACCAAAGCGCTACTTCTCGAGCTCGTGGTGGAAGGAATCATCAGCGGACAAAAAACGACGAAGTCATGGGTCTTCTGGATAGACCACACCGACACTAGAATGAGCATCGCAGGGAGAAATCACGCATGATCAGCAACTCTAGAAACCTCCATCGCGGATCAACGGTATCAGCGGACAAATCAACGCGTCGTTCTCGATATGCTCCGGCTTGCACCCAACCTGGGGAACTAGCCAAGACAAGCCCACGGGAAACACGAAAGGAGTGAAAAAAATGAGAAAAATCAGAAAAATAACACGGGACAAGAAAGGCATCGACACCATACTCGCAGCTCTACTCATGGTCGTCATCGTCGTCGTCGCCGCAGTCATGGTCTACGCTTGGTCAACAGGACTACTCAGCGCCCTACTCGTACAAAACCCAGTACCCAAAGAATCGATGAACTTTGAAAACTTCGCTTTCAACACCAATAACATGAACCTGACACTGAACGTGCGGAACACCGGAAGCGTAGCAATTGCCTTCGCAAGCTACTACGTCAAAGATTCGAACGGCAACCAATACGCCCGACTCAGTTGGCCCACTGACAACGCTGGAAAATATCCAGCCGCGGTCAATCCTAACGGATTGATCTCAGTCAACATTGCCATTAGCAGCGCATGCGGCTCGAGTTGCACCGGAGCAACATACCAATTCTCATCAGGTCTCTCGTACACAGTGACGCTCGTAACTACTCGCAACAACCAGTTCGTCTGGCAAGGTACAAGGTAGGGACTTGAAAATGAAAAGCCTCCGCTGGGTCCGAAAAGACAAGAAAGGAATCAACACCATACTCGCATCACTACTCATGGTCGTCATCGTCGTCGTCGCCGCAGTCATGGTCTACGCTTGGTCAACAGGACTACTCAGCAGCCTGCTGGTACAGAATCCAGTGCCGAAGGAGTCATTGAACTACGACTCTTTCAACTACGGCCCTAACAGCAACGTAACCATCTTCATCAGGAACTCAGGCTCGGCAGGTGTTACCCTCCAAACCTACTACGTGAAGGATAACAGTGGGAACCAGTACACCTCGCCATCGACTTGGACCGCCGGCCCCATAGCTCCAAACGCAGTAAACGCTACACTGATCAAGATATACACACAGTGCACGACCTGCACCTACTCGAACGGCGCGCCCACTAGCGGATTTCAATTCGTGGCCGGCAACTCATACACAATCACCGTGGTCACAACGAGGAACAACCAGTTCACCTGGTCCCTAACGAAGTGAGCACAAAATGCTGGCGAGTCTTGATGCCTTGTTTGAACTTCCCGGTTTTTTCAAAAACGGAATCTGAATAGAAAATAGAAGCATTCGAAAAAGAGAAATAGAAAATGAGCCTAGTAAAATGGGCAAGAAAAACAGTCGATAGAAACCGTAGGTCACGGAAAGCCATTAGCACTATAATGGCGAACCTGACCATGCTAATCATAGTCGTATCCCTAAGTTCACTATTATTCGTCTGGGCAGTCTCCAGCTTCGGCGCCTACCAGGGCGGAGCAGGATACTGGTTCTCAAGCCGCAGCGTAGCCAACCAGGAGAGAATGTCCGTAGAAGGTGCATACTTCTATCAGAATGGTGGGCTCAACTACGCACTGGTATATGTCAGAAATGTAGGGACTATCCCGTTCACGATCGTCTCAGTATACATCAACTCAACGTTGTACAATTCACCTGCAACTTTTCCCGCTCTGCAAGTCAATGTTTCCCAAGTTGCTCCCATATGCCCTCCTGGCGGCATTTGTGGGCCGAATGGTGGAATCCTGCGCTTCGGTCAATCAGCTCCTGGATCTGGTGACACTCAGACAATTACGATCGCTACTCAACGAGGAACGGTTCTAACCACCACTTGGGTGTCATAGATGACAGTCTACAGACGTCTCGCCCGTTCCAAGAAGGGCATGAGTACAATCTTCGGAGGACTATTCTTCGTCATAATCATACTAATGGGATTCAACGTCATGCTCTGGGGCTTCATACAATACGACGCCTACAACCACGTCATAACCAGCATGAGCCAAAGAGACCAACAAGCAACCTCCGAAAACCTGATTCCAGTAAACGCGACCTATCCGACCGGAGGGCCCCTCAATGTTATCGTAAACAATCTTGGAGGATTATCAGTCAGTATCGCGACAGTCTACATATGGAACACGAACACCACAGGTCAATGCAGACCAACGCCGTGCATCTTCAATCCTCCCCCTCAACTAGTCACCTACTTTACTAATGGAAATATTCCAGCAGGCGCAGTCAACTTTGTTATTCACGTTCAAGGAATAAACGTCAAGGACGGTAACAGCTACAGAATAACTCTAGCCACTACCCGCGGACGGGAATTCAGCATGTATTATCCATGGCGCTTCAGTAGCCTCATCGTCAACGGTGGCGGAGGAAACTTCGTGACTAACATTGGACCCTTGGCGGTGTACTTCGACACTAAATCATTCAACTATACCTCAGGCACTCAGACTACATCTCAGTCAGCTTTCTGCATGCCGGCATCTACCGCTGTGGTTCTCTACATCCGACTGGCCAACACGGACCCTACTTACAACGTTACGTTGCTGTCGCAGACTGGACTTCAGGCGCAAGCCTATGGTGTGAACGGGTTCGGACAATTCGCCCATGCTTGGATCTTGGATCCTGCCAGCATCAACCCTTCGACGAACTTCGCATACAATTACAACACCAACCCGTATCTTCTTGTACATGCTGGAGTTAACGGTCCTGTACCAGCGAGCTTCGCGATAGTTAAGATCGGAGGCAGCGGTCCGAACTCGGCAGGGGCCGTGTCCTTTGGCAATAGTAACGTGAGCTGGATCACTTTCATCGGATTCTACTATCTGTACAAGGGGCAGGTTCAGGGTCAGACTATTCCTTTCATGGACTTTGTAACGAGCAGTCCCAATTGCATCTCGTGAGTGTTGAGATGGATGACTCTTGAGCTACGACGACCAAAATCAGCCTTACAGTAACGACCCGTACGCCTACCAGGACCCTTCTCAATACGACACCTCCCAGCAACCCCAAGAATACACAGGCTACGAATCCCAAGACGCCTACCAGGGACAAAACTACGACAACTCTCAATACCAAGCCCCTCCTCCTCCAGAGCAACGCCAGACCCAAGCTCCTCAACAGCTCACGAGAATACAGTCCGGAATCCCAGGCTTCGACCAGATCGTTGGCGGCGGACTTATCCGTGACCGCGTCTATCTTCTCGCAGGGCCAGCAGGCGCAGGCAAGACCATCTTCTCCTCCCAGTTCATCTACAACGGACTAACAAAGTATGGCGAAAATGGCGTATACGTAGTGCTGGAAGAGACCCCGCAGCAGCTCCGCGAAAATCTCTTCAACAGCTTCAACTGGAACATCGGCAGCTACGAGGACTCTGGAAATCTAGTAATTCTCGACGCGATCTCCAGCAGACTAGGTCTCAGCAGCCAGGAAAGATTCGTTGTTCCTCGACCGTTCACCCTGGAGGCTCTTCTCTACGAGATACAGACCGCAATCCAGACCGCCGGCGCTCGCAGAGTAGTCATCGACTCGCTAGACGCAATGAGCCTAGAGCTAACTCAGGTGGATCTTCGAAGTTTGATTCAGAGACTCACGATGATTCTGAAATCGTTCGGTTGCACAACCCTTCTGGTCAGCGGACAGGCCGACACAACCAACCAAGGAAGGAAGGCTGTAGAGGAATACGTAGTCGACGGAATGATCCGTCTACACCACAGTCTCGAAGAGAGCACTAGCGGCGAGACAACTCTAGAACAGAACGCGTTGCAGGGCAATTCGCTAGAAGAGGATTCTTTCTCGATGAAGATGCGCTCGAGAAAAATCGAGGTTCCGAAAATGCGAGGAACAACTCACTCCAACTTCCTCCACCCCTTCATTATTGGGGAGAATGGGATCGAAGTCAAGGCCGAACCCGAGGTTACGAAACGTTTGAGGAGAGCCATCTTCAAGGCGAAGAATGTTGATTAGCCGTAATAGATCAAACCAGGGCCTCCGAATCCGGACCGGTATGGGCGGTCTAGATGAAAAGTTGGGTGGAGGAATACCATCCGGTAGCTCCGTGCTCTTGATCAGCAACCAGGAAGGACCTGTCAGACTATTCTGCCAACAGATCGCGTTCTTGTTGGCAAACGAAGGCCACAGAATTCTATACTTCACGATCGTCAGGGAGCCGAGCTATATTCGCGAAGAGATGATGGTGTACGAATGGGATACTCGGGAAATGGAGCAGGGGAGACAGTGGACCTTTATTGACGCCTACAGTCCAAGAGTGCAGGCGCTCCAACAGGGAGGTCCAACCCAGCAACCAACGGGCCTGCTCGGACCAGGATTGATGAAAGGCGCGGGCTCAAGGGTCCTCGGGTCAGATCTCTTTGTGACGCTTCGGAGAGACATACTGTCACAACTGGATGAGGGAGACATAGTGATAATCGACTCGCTTTCAGATCTGCTAGTTACACACGAAACCGCGTCAGTCCGTGAGCTTCTAGAAATTTTGGGAAACCAGGTGCGACAGAGAAATGGGCTGGTGTTCATGCCGATTTTATCTGATATGCACGATCCGAAAACGGTAGCAGAGATTTCACACCTCTCAGACGTAGTGGTTGATTTCGAATTAGAATCCGAACACTTGGAGGGCAAGCTCCGCTTCTACAAGATGCGCAGATCACAGCTACGCCCACTACTATTGCCCTTCTCCATCACCGATAGAGGAGTAATGGCCGAAACCTTCGGCAGAGTGATCTAAATCATGTCCAAGACTCAGAAAGGCGAGAAGAGCGACAAGATCGACAACATTGTCGGCATGCTGATGGAATACGAAAAAATGACGATAGACCTGATGCGTAAAGCTACCGACACACCTGTTCTCGACCAGTATGATCTCAACGCGCCCTATGCAAAGGCCCGAATAGTCAAAGAAGAAGGACAGACCAAGTATCAGATCGCCGAGGTACAGCTCGCCGATGAAGAGAGGAAGAAGCTGAAAGAGATTGGAGAACTTCTGATCGAAGAGCTAGATGTAGACATCAAGAAGCTCGGAACCAACGACAACGCCGCAGCGTACATCAGAAAATTAGTTGAGAAGATCATCAAGAACTACAAGATCAAGGTAACCCCCGACTCGCTTGACCGGTTGATGTACTACATCGTCCGGGACTTTGTCCACTTCGACAAGATAGACCCGATGATGCGCGACCCGTGGATAGAGGATATTTCTTGCAACGGGTACGGGATACCCATCTATATCTGGCACCGAAAATACGAGTCCATACCCACCAACGTAATCTTCCAGACGGCTGAAGAACTCGACAAGTTCATACTCAAACTCAGCTACATGTCCGGACGAGCCATATCGATCGCACAACCAGTCCTCGACGCGACACTTCCCGACGGCAGCAGAATCCAGATGACCTACGAGAAAGAGGTCACCAGACGCGGATCCACTTTTACAATCCGAAAATTCAGAGAGAGGCCTCTAACAGTCAGCGACCTCTGCATCTACAACACCCTCGGCGCAGAAATGGCGGCATGGTTCTGGTACATCATCGAGAAACAAGCCTCAGTCGTACTAGTCGGAGGCACCGCTTCAGGAAAGACCACCACCCTCAACACTCTAGCCATGTTCATCAAGCCCAACGCAAAGATCGTCTCAATCGAAGACACGTCAGAAATCCAGCTACCACACGAGAACTGGCTATCCTCAGTAGTCAGAGCTGGCTTCGGAGTCACCGGCGAAGTTTCTGAGATCACACTCTTCGACCTGCTCAAGAACGCTATGAGACAGAGACCCGAATACATCATCGTCGGAGAGGTCAGAGGAGCAGAGGCCTACACGCTAATGCAAGCCATAGCCACCGGTCACGGAGGCTTAGCCACACTCCACGCAGACTCCGCAGAAGCCGCAATCCACAGACTCGAGAGCGAGCCCATGAACATTCCCAGACCACTCATCCCAACGATCGACGTAATCGCCGTTCAGACCAGGGTCCAAGTGGGCGACAAGAGCGTCCGAAGAATGGTGAACGTCGCCGAGGTCGTAGGACTAGACCCGACAACGAAGGACGTGCTTACCAACGACGTTTTCAAGTGGAACCCGAAGAGCGACACCTTCGTCTTCTACGGCCGAAGCTACGTCCTTGAAAATATCATGAAACGCCACGGCTTCAAGCACGAGGAGGTCATGGAGGAACTCAACAACCGACGCATGGTAATCGAATGGATGGTCAGAAACAACGTCCGCGACTTCAAAGACGTAGTCGAAGTAATCCGAGCATACTACCTGAACCCGCAGCAGCTACTAGACCGGGTCAAAAGGGAGAAGATGGAACCAACCGCCCAGGGAGCGCCCAATAAGCAATGAGCCTCCTAGACCCGATAGTTCCATATCTGGGACCCCTCGGCCCCGCGCTAGCGGTCAGCGGTACACTCGTCGTCATCTTAGGACTTATCGGCATTGTATCATTCATGCTCTACAAGGTAAAACGCGACATCTTCGAGACGAGCATCGGCTGGGTCGGCGCCACCATCGTCCTCTCACTAATCACAATACTCTTCCGCGGAATGACATACCTCTGCGGCTGCGCATGGTACTACGACACAGGTGGAAATCCCACAGCCCTAGTGCCACTGACCTACATGCTGATTACTGGATCATTCTTCGCAATAATCTACAACTTCAACATTCCACCCCTGAAGAAGCACAAGTGGCTCATCAGCATCCCACTCTCCGTCCCCATCGCCATCGTCTCCAACCTGTTCTTCCCACTTGTCGAGAATGGTGTATCGTCAAGCCCACCGCTAGTCTTCATTGAAATCGCGTTCTTGGCTCCGCTAGGCGCGATCTACAGCAGCTTCGTCTACGAGAGAGCCGTCCTGCACATGGGAGACTATCACGCAAGGTTCCGACGCTTCCTCGAACAGGGCCAGAAAGGCAAGAAGGGAGGCCCGGGAGGCACAGAGCTACCGCCCGAAAAATCTGGCTTCTCCTACTTCACATACGGACTCCTCGGACGAAGAATAGCGAAGATACTACCGCTGTTCAGCGGGCTAAAACAGGTCCTAAGCCTAGCAGGAATGAAGATCGGCTACAAAGCCTACGTCAGCTCAATGATCTTCTCCGCACTCCTCGGAGGAGGACTCTCCTTCTTCGTATGGTTCTTCCTATTCACGTTCGGGCTAGGAAGCGCCCTAGGACTCGGCGGCTTCAGCATAGTCTCCATCCTCGGAACACTACTACTCTCCATCGCCTTCGCGTTCATAACAGGAGCAGCGATTCTAGGATTCTTCTACATCTTACCATCCATGAAAGTTGGCTCGAGGAGACAACGCCTCGACACATACCTACCCTTCACATCAAGCTACATGACAGTCCTCGCCTCCGCGGGAGTCACCCCGGAACGCATGTTGAGGTCGACCGCGGAGAAAGACCCCAAGTTCATGCTCTCCGACGAGATAGCAAACGTCGTCGGACGAATAGATCTACTAGGCTACGACGTTCTCAACGCAATAAACGCGGAAGTAGACCGATCACCCTCAACCAACTATCAAGACTTACTCCGAGGATTCGGCGGAGTAATCCGCACCGGAGGCGACATGAAAAAGTTCTTCCAAGGAATAACAGACCACCTATTCCAGAAACGATCCCTCCAAGTACAAGCCTTCCTAGACTCGCTCGGAATAATCGCTGAGACCTACGTACTGATGCTCATCGCCTTCCCACTAATGCTAGTTGTCATGCTCAGCATCATGGCATCCATCGGCGGAAGCCTAGGAGGCATCGACGTGTTCTCGTTCATGTACCTCATGGCCTTCATACTCATACCAATCTGCGGAGTAATGTTCCTCTTCATACTCGACACTATGCAGCCGAAAGGTTAGAGGATCAAAAAATGTCAAGTCCAAACCAGCCTCAATCAGCTCCCGCTTCGGGACCCGCAGTCGACACGAGGCAGGGGAGAGGCTCAAAGGATAAGTCAGGCGGCGGCGCAATCTCCGGTGCGTTAAAGAAGATAACCAGCAAACTGGCGTGGGTCATGGCCGGAATAATCTTCGCCGGGATCTTCTTCTGGGGAGTAGCGGAGATAGCACTTAACGGGCCGGAGCCGAGCGTCCCCTTCGCTGGACTAACTGGACACTTCAGCTTTGACCGGTTCCTACTTCTCGGAGGAATACTATGCCTCATCCCACCGACAATCGTGTACCTGTTCGAGTCGAAGAAGCGAGACGCCATCGACAACAACATACCCCACCTGATCCGGGACATTGCAGACGCGGGCCGTAGCGGAATGACCCTGACACGGGCCATAGAGATCTCTGCAGAGCGAGACTACGGGCCCCTCACGAAGGAGATCAAGAAGCTAATCGCCAAGATCAGC
>Ga0209472_1000172_pt1 | contig 38814 bp, 50 predicted proteins | sample GraSoiAngelo_130_FD_185887 | JGI IMG/M metagenome (GOLD analysis project Ga0209472, IMG submission 185887) | Grasslands soil microbial communities from the Angelo Coastal Reserve, California, USA - 14_0929_02_20cm (SPAdes) (version 2) | ecosystem: Environmental > Terrestrial > Soil > Grasslands ... | reverse complement strand
CTTGGAGATCGGCTGGATGCCGGTGCTGCTGCAGGACTCGGGCAATTCCAGGATCCAGCCCGGTGCACCCGGGTATTTCGAGGCCGCCCCGCTCGTGCCGCTGCTGGAGGTGCCCTCCGCCGTGGACCGCTCGATGGGAGACATCCACCCGCTCGGCAACCCGCACGTGACACTCGATGCGCACAACATCGCCATCATCGCCAAGGCGCTCAGCGCGCGCCTCGCGCTGGTCGACCCCGCGAATGCCGCGTACTACGCGGCGCGCGGTGAGGATTTTCAGAAGCGCTGGCAGCAGGCGACCCTGAAGTGGGAAGCGGAGGCCGCACCGCTGCGCGGCCTGCCGGTCGTGGTGATCCACCGCGATCAGGCCTACCTGTGCCACTGGCTCGCAATACGCGAGCTTGCCTCCATCGAGCCCAAGCCCGGCGTGCCCCCGAGCGCCGGCTACCTCGCCGAGCTCGTCACCAAGCTCACCGCCACGCCGCCGAAGATGATCCTGCGCAATGCCTACAACGACCCGCGGGCTGCGGAGTGGCTCGCGGAACGCATCCACGTGCCGGTGGTGCTGTTGCCTTACACGGTGGGCGGCACGCCCGAGGCCAAAGACCTGTTCGGTCTCTTCGACGACACCCTCAAGCGGTTGCTGGCGGCCAATCAATGAGTACCCTGCAAGCGGATCTGAGCATCCTGTGGCCGGCTTTCATTGCCGGCGTTCTCGTCGTGCTGTCGCACGTGCCGCTCGGGCAGCAGGTGCTCGCGCGCGGGATCGTGTTCATCGACCTCGCGATCGCACAGGTGGCAGGCCTCGGCGTGATTGCCGCGCACGTCTCCGGCCTCGGCGCGGGCGGCTGGATCACGCAGGTCGCCGCAGCCGCCGCCGCGCTGGTGGGCGCGCTGCTCCTCACCTGGACCGAGCGCAAGCGCCCCGAGGCGCAGGAAGCGCTGATCGGGGTGCTGTTCGTGCTCGCCTCGACCGCGCAGATCCTGCTGCTCGCCAACGATCCGCACGGCGGCGAGGATCTCAAGGATCTGCTCGCCGGCCAGATTCTGTGGGTCACGCCTCGGCAGCTCGTCCACGCCGCCATCGTGACCGGTATTTTCCTGCTCGCCTGGTTCCGGTATCGGGAGCGGCTCGGCCGCGTCGGGTTCTACGTGCTGTTTGCGTTCGTGGTGACCATCTCGGTGCAGCTGGTCGGCGTGTATCTGGTATTCACGAGTCTCATCGTGCCGGCGGTGGCCACCTATCGCTATCCCCCGCGCCGCCAGCTCTTACTCGGCTACCTGCTGGCGCTGGCGAGTTACCTCGTGGGGCTGGCGCTCTCGGCCGTGGTCGACCTGCCCTCGAGCGCTGTCATCGTGTGGGCGATGGCGCTCATCGCCGTGCTGGTTCATCTCGGCGGCCGCACGGCGCCGGTCGGCCGGTCCTCGTCGTCTATCACACCGTGATCGCGCAGCCACTGGCGCGCGTCCGCGGCATCCCCTTCGAACCAGGTACGCGTGCTGCCCAGACGAAAGCTGTAACCCCAGGCGTCCATGTCAGAAAGCAGCCGCGCCCGCCCGATGCCTGGCAACTGGTCCGCCAGCAGCAGCTGCAGATAGCACACCGCCGACTCCTCGAGGTCGTCGCCGCCGGCATCCCGATCGAGGCCCGCGCGCCGCGCGGGAGTCATGCAGACGTAGTGACTCGCCTCGTGCAGCACGGAATGCACCGGGGTGTCGAGCCGCGCGTACAGGCGATCGGCCTTCAGGCCCGCCTCGCTGTGCCCCCAGTAGGATCCCGGAATGCCTTCCCCGGGGGCGACGAGGGTCAGCTGCATCCCGTAGCGGGCCAGGAGCAGCGCCAGGGCCACGCGATCGGTGGCGTTCAGCAGGAGCACGGCGGGCGCTGCGGTCACGGGTGCGGGAGGGCGCTGTGGGCCGTCGCGTTACAGGCTCGCGAGCCGCCGCATGACCATGTCGGCGAGATCGCGCGCCATGTCCTCGCGCAGGATGTCTTCCTCGTGACCCTTGGCGAGCAGCAGCCGCTCGTCGAAGCTGTAGCTGCGCGTGGCGGAGATCTCCTGCGGGGCGAGGAGCTCCCGGCTCCCGGCCGTGACCACGAAGCCGATCGTGTAGGTGACCTCGTACTGATTCGGTTGATTCGTGCCGGACACCGACAGCACGCGCCGCGTGACACTGTCCCGCACGATGCTGACCACGGCTGAGGCCTGGTCCTTCTCGCGCGCCAGGTGCGCGCCGTTCGAGAGCAGCGCGCGGCGCAGGCTCTGCACGAATTCGCTCTGTCGGTCGGGCGCCTCCAGGTACGGAGTCTTCACCGGGTCAGGCAGCGGCACGCGACCCTGGAGGTGAAAGCCGCAGGCGCTCGCGAGCGCCGCCGCCATGATGAGCAGCGCCCCGACGACCGGCGGCCTCGCGCCTTGCGGCCGCACCCCGCCCTCCGGGCCCCCGCGCGCGGCAGCGCGTCGCGGGCTCATCAGACGACCACGTTGACGAGCTTCCCGGGCACGACGATCACGCGTCTCACCGGCTTGTCGGCCACGAATCTGCGCACCTTGTCGTCGGCGAGCGCCGCGGCCTGCACGGCGGCCTCATCCGAGTTCACCGGAACGCTGATGTGTCCGCGGAGCTTGCCGTTCACCTGCACGACCATGGTGTGCATGTCCTGCGCGAGCGCGGCCGCATCCGGCTCGGGCCAGGGCTCGTCGATCAGCGCGCTCGTGTGCCCGAGCGCCTGCCACAGCGCATGACACACGTGCGGCGTGATGGGCGCGAGCACCACCGTCGCGATCGAGAGCGCCTCGTGGCGCACCGCTCTTCCGGCCGGGCTCGCGTCGTCGAAGCGCCCGACGGCGTTCAGCAGCTCCATGATGGCGGCGATCGCGGTGTTGAAGTTGCGCCGGCGGCCGATGTCGTCGGTCGCCTTGGCGAGCGCCTGGTGCGCGGCGCGCCGCAGCTCCCGCTGCTTCGGGGCGAGCGCGCCGCGGTCGAGCGGCGGGGCGACGCCGGCCGACACATGCTCGTACACCGCATTCCACAGGCGGCGGATGAAGCGCGCGGCCCCCTGCACCCCCTCGTCGGACCATTCGAGCGTCTGCTCGGGGGGCGAGGCGAACATGATGAAGAGCCGCGCGGTGTCGGCGCCAAAGCGCTCGACCAGACCTTCGGGATCGACGCCGTTGCCCTCGGACTTCGACATCTTTCCGAGGCCCTCGTGAGTGACAGGCACGGTGCCGAGGTCGGGCAGCGCGGCCTCATACACCTCGGCGCCGTCGGGTCCGCGGCGCGTGTCGACGTCGGCGGGGTTCACGTAGCGCTTGCGACCGCCTTCGGGCTGGTACGAGTAGACGTGGTTGAGCACCATGCCCTGGGTGAGGAGCCGGGTGAATGGCTCGCCGAACCTGACGAGCCCGAGGTCCCGCATCACCTTGGTCCAGAAGCGCGCATAGAGCAGGTGCAGGATCGCGTGCTCGATGCCGCCGATGTACTGGTCCACCGGAAGCCAATAATCGACGCGCTCATCCACCATGGCCGCCGGCGCGTCCGGACATGCGTAGCGCATGAAGTACCAGGAGGAGTCGACGAAGGTGTCCATGGTGTCGGTTTCGCGCCGCGCGGGCTGCCCGCACCTGGGGCACGCGCACTCGTAGAAGGCCGGGGATTTCGCGAGCGGGTTGCCGCTGCCGTCCGGCACCAGGTTCTCGGGCAGCAGCACCGGCAGCTGCTCATCGGGCACGGGCACTTGCCCGCACGCGCCGCAGTGGATGATCGGGATCGGGCAACCCCAGTAGCGCTGCCGCGAGATGCCCCAGTCGCGCAGGCGGTACTGCACGCGCTTGCGGCCGAGACCCTTCTTCTCGAGCGCCGCGGCGATCGCGTCCACCGCGCCCCGGAAGTCGAGGCCCGAGAACTCGCCCGAGTTCACGGTCACCCCGTATTCCGCGTACGCCGCCATCCACGGCGCGCGCGCCTTCTCGTAGGCCGCGGTGGTGGAGCGCACCACCGTGACGATCGGCAGATGGTTCTTCAGCGCGAACTCGAAGTCGCGCTCATCGTGGGCGGGCACGCCCATGACGGCGCCCTCGCCGTAGGCCATCACCACGTAGTTCGCGACCCAGATCTCGAGCGGCTTGCCGGTGAAGGGATGCAGGACGTGCAGCCCCGTCGGCATGCCTTTCTTCTCCTGCGTGGCGACGTCGGCTTCGATCACGGTGCCCAGGCGGCACTCCTCGACGAAGGCGGCGAGCCTGGGATCGCGCCTTGCGGCGGCGAGCGCCACCGGATGCCCGGCGGCGATCGCCATGAAGGTCGCGCCGAAGAGCGTGTCGGCGCGGGTAGTGAACACACTGATCGCCCCGGCGGCACCGACCGCCTTCACCGTATCCGGGGCGTAGGGGAAGGCGATGTCGCAGCCCTCGCTCCGGCCGATCCAGTTGGCCTGCATCACCCGCACACGCTCGGGCCAGTCATCGAGCTCCCCGAGCGCTCCCAGCAGCTCCTCCGCGTAGCGGGTGATGGCGAGGTAGTACATGGGGATCTCGCGCTTCTCGACCGGAGCCCCGGTGCGCCAGCCGCGCCCGTCGATGACCTGCTCGTTCGCGAGCACCGTCTGGTCCACCGGATCCCAGTTCACGACCCCGGTCTTGCGGTACGCGATGCCCCGCTCGAGCATGCGCAGGAACAACCACTGGTTCCAGCGGTAGTAAGCGGGGTCGCAGGTGGCGATCTCACGCCGCCAGTCGATCGCGAACCCGAGCGACTTGAGCTGCGCGCGCATGTGGGCGATGTTCTCGCGCGTCCACTTCGCCGGCGGCACACCATTGCTCATGGCGGCGTTCTCGGCCGGCAGGCCGAAGGCATCCCAGCCCATCGGCTGCACCACGTTGTAGCCGCGCATGCGCAGGTAGCGCGAGAGCACGTCGCCTATCGTGTAGTTGCGCACGTGGCCCATGTGCAGCCGCCCGGATGGGTACGGCAGCATCGACAGGCAGTAGAACTTCGGGCGCGAGGCGTCCTCGCCCACCTCGAACGCGCGCCGCTCGGCCCAGTAGGCTTGCGCGGCGCGCTCGACAGCCGCGGGATCGTAGCCCTCCTGCATCGTGGTCTGGCGGTGAGGGCCGCCGTGTCTCACGGCAACCGCAGCGGCACGAAGATCTGGGCGTCGCCGCGCTGGATCAGCAGCGCCACGTTCTTGCCGGCGGCCTGGGTGGCGTCCTGCAGCTCCTTCGCGGTGTGCACGCGCTTGCCGTTGATGCCGAGGATGATGTCGCCGGGCTCGACTTCCGCAGCCTGCGCGGGACCTGCGACCTCCTCCACCACCAGGCTCCCCTGCGTCTTCGCCTGCTCCTTCTCCTCGGGCGACAGCGGCCGCACCGTGAGGCCGAGCGCGCCCGGCTTTTCGGTGCCGCGCGGCATGGGCTTGCCCGAGCGGGCACTCGTCTGCTGCTGCTCCTTGAGCTCCGCCACCTTCACGCTGACGTTCTGCTCCTTGCCCTCGCGCCACACCGCGAGGCTCGCATCGGCGCCCGGCCGCATCGCCGCGATCGCCCCCGAGAGCTCCCCATAGCGCTCGATCGCATGCCCGCCGACGCTCAAGATGACATCGCCCGGGAGGATGCCGGCGCGCGCCGCCGGGCCGTCCTTCTCCACCGATGACACGAGCGCGCCGTGCGGCCGGGCGAGACCGAAGGACTCGGCGAGCTGCGCGTTGACGTCCTGAATCGTGACGCCGATGCGGCCGCGCACCACGCGGCCGGTCTTGATGAGTTGCTCCCCGACGTTGCGCGCCACGTCGATCGGGATCGCGAACGAGACTCCCATGAAGCCGCCGGTGCGGCTGAAGATCTGCGAGTTGATGCCGATCACCTCGCCGGCCATGTTGAACAGCGGCCCGCCGGAGTTGCCGGGATTCACGGCCACGTCGGTCTGGATGAAGGGCACGTAGTTGTTCTCGCCCGGCACCGAGCGCGAGGTGGCGCTGATGATGCCCGCGGTGGCGCTGTTCTCGAAGCCGAAGGGCGAGCCGATCGCGAGCACCCACTGCCCCGGCTTGATGCGCGCCGGATCGCCGAGCTTGACGATCGGCAGATTGGTCGCGTTGATCTTGATCACCGCCACGTCGGTCCGCTCGTCCGCGCCGATGACCTTGGCGGGAAACTCGCGCCGGTCGGTGAGGCGCACGGTCACCTCATCGGCGTTGGCCACTACGTGGGTGTTGGTGAGGATGTAGCCGTCGGAATTGATGATGAAACCCGAGCCCGCGCCGCGCGCCGGCGGTACATTGCCGCGCTGCCCTTCCCCCGGAGCGGGAATGCCGAAGCGGCGGAAGAAGTCGTAGAACGGATCGTTCGGCGAGAGTTGCAGCCCGCCGGCCCCTGCCTGCGCTTTCTCGACCACCTCGACGTTCACCACCGCGGGCCCGTAGCGATCGACCAGCCCCGAGAAATCCGGCAGCCCCCGGAGCGCGAGCTCGGCGGTCCCGGCCTGCACGGCGGGGGAAGGCAGTGCGGCGCCCGGCGCCGGGGCCGGGTCGGCGCCGGCGGCAAGCGCGGAAGCGCCCGCCGCGGCGGCATGGGTCGACTGGGCGCTCAGGTCGCGGGAACACGCCCCGAGCGCGATCGCGATGACGCACAGGGCCGTCGCGCGCCGAAGCGGAGTGAGACTCGGCTCGAACTTGGGATTCATGGGAACGCTTCCAGCAACAAAATCGGGGAATCGCCGGCTTCACCCCGTGCGGGCGCGCCGGCCCCTATCATTCCGCACCCACAGCCCGTATGCCAGCGCCAGCGCCGCCAGGCTCACGATGAGCCAGTTTCCAACATGGGCGTAGGGCGGGAGGCCGCTGTAAGGCACGATGGCTGAGACCAGCACCACGGGGGTGAATTCCGGGGCGCTCCGGACGACTTCGCCGTGCGGCCCGATGACCGCCGAAATGCCGTCATTGGCGGCCCGCACCAGATAGCGGCCCTCCTCGAGCGCGCGCATGCGCGCGATCTGGAAGTGCTGGTGCCGGGCGCTCGAGTGACCGAACCACGCATCGTTGGTCACGTTCACCAGGGCGTCGGCGCGCGGCAATACCCGCAGCATCGCGCTGCCGTACGCGTCCTCGTAGCACACGGTGGCGCCGAGTCGCACCTTCGCCGCCGGGAGCGGGGACTGATCCCGCCCTCCCGGGGTGAAGTCCGAGTACGGCAGGCTCATCAGGCGCAGCCACCGGCGCACGAAGCGGGGCACGGGAAAGAATTCCGCGAACGGCACGAGGTGGCGCTTGTCGTACCAGCTCACGGTCTCATCGAGCGCCAGCACCGAGTTGAAGTAGCGCGTCGGATCGTCCTCGGCGGCACCGCCATCCGCGCGCAGCACGCCCACGACGAGCGCCGAGCCGTGAGCGCGCGCCTCGCCGTAGAGGTGGCTGATGTAGGGAACGATGTCGTTGGCGACATCGGCGGGCGCGGATTCCGGCCAGACGATGAGCTGAGTTCCGAGCGCCTGCTCGGTGAGCGACTCATAGAGCTTGAGCGTCGTGTCGCGGTTGCTCTCGAGCCACTTCTCGTCCTGGGGGATCGCGCCCTGCACCACCGCCACCGTCACCGGGCTTCCCGCAGGACGCGTCCAGGAGTACCCGTGGAGCGCCGCCCCCGCCGCCCACGGCGCAAGCAGCAGCAGCGCCGCCGGGATCCGGGCGCGGGGCCCTCCGGTGGCGAGCTCGAGCAGCGCACCCGCGCCGAGGAGCAGCAGTGCGCTGATCCCGTAGACGCCGACGAGCGGCGCGAAGGCGCCGAGCCAGGTGTCGGTCTGCGAGTACCCGAGCGAGAGCCACGAGAAGCCGGTGAGGAACCAGCCGCGCCACCACTCGACCAGGAGCCACGCGGCCGGCAGCGCCGCGAGCGTCCGCAGCGCCCCGCGCTCGGGGAGCCAGCGCGCCACCGCGTACCCGAGCGCCGCCTGATAGAGGCCCATGATCGCGACCAGCCCCACCATGAGCACGACGGTGAGCCACACCGGCGCCCCGCCGTTGACGTGGATGCTGACGTAGAGCCAGTAGGTGCCGGCGGCGAAGGTCGCCGCGCTGAAAAGAAATCCCAGCCGCGCGGCTTCGCGCGGCCCGGCGCCCTGCCACAGCCACATGAGCGCCGCCGGAGAGACGAGCGCCAGCGGCCAGAGATTGAACGGCGCGAAGGAGGCCGTGAGCGCGGCTCCCGCGGCGAGCGAGAGCGCCGCGCGCAGCGCCGGGAACTCAAGTCGCGGCAGGCGGTAGCGGCCTGCCGCCGGCGCAGCGGCGGCGGGTTCGGACTCCGGCTTCATGGGCTTACGCGGCGCCGGCGGGGCGCTCGTCCGGCGGCAGCACGTCGCGCGGGGCCACCACGCGCAGCGCCTCGATGCGGCGCCGATCGGCGCGCAGCACGCGGAATTCGAAGCCGCCGATGCTCGCGCTCTCACCGCGCCGCGGCAGCCGGCCGAGGTGCTTCATGAGGAGCCCCGCGACCGTGTCGACGCCCTCGGCCTCCGAGAGCCGCGCACCGAAGTACTCGTTGAACTCCGAGATCCGCGTGACGCCGCGCACGGTGAAGTGCCGCTCGGCGTCGCGGCGGATGTTCTGGTCATCCTCGACGTCAAACTCGTCGTCGATCTCGCCGACGATCTGCTCGATGACGTCCTCGATCGTACAGAGCCCCGAGACGCCGCCGTACTCGTCGACCACGATCGCCATGTGGTTGCGATTGCGGCGGAACTCCTTCAGCAGCACGTTGAGGCGCTTCGACTCGGGCACGAACACCGCCGGACGCATGTATTCGCGGATGTCGAAGCGCTCGCGCGCCGAGGCGGTCGTGAGACGCAGCAGATCCTTCGCCAGCAGGATCCCGACGATGTCGTCGCGATCGGCGTCCATCACCGGAAAGCGCGAGTGCCCCGACTCCACCACCACGGGCAGGATGCGAGCCGCCCCCTGGTCGCGCCGCACGAACACCATCTGCGCGCGCGGCACCATGATGTCGCGAACCTGCAGGTCGCCGACCTCGAGCACGCCCTCGAGCATCGTGAGCGCATCGCTGTCGATGATGCCGCGCTCACCGGCCTCGCGCAGCACCGCGAGCAGATCCTCGCGGTCGTGCAGCTCCGGCGCGAGTCCCTGGGTGAGGCGCTTCAGCCAGCGGCCGGTGGCGTTGAGATCCTTCGGCATGGCTCTTAGCTGCTCCGGTAGGGATTCGCGAATCCGAGGCGTCGGAGCACCGCGATCTCGCGCCGCTCCATGCGCCGTGCATCCTTCTCCCGCGCGTGGTCGTAGCCGATGAGGTGAAGGGTCCCGTGCACCACCAGGTGCGCCCAGTGCGCCTTGAGTGGCTTGTCCTGCGCGCGCGCCTCGGCTCGCAGGACGCCGGCGCAGATCACGAGCTCTCCGAGCGCTCGCCGGTCCGGGTGCGGCGCCTCGCCCGATGCGAACGACAGCACGTTGGTCGGGCGGTCGCGGCCGCGGAAGCGCGCATTCAGCCGGGCGCTCTCCGCCGCCCCGACCACGCACACGCCCAGCTCGCGGCCGCGGGCGACCCGGCCCGCCGCAACGCTCGCCCAGCGCGCGAGGTCGCGCCGCGTCGGCGACCAGCCGCGTACCCGGCGCCGGAGCTCGACCTCGAGGCCGCGCGCCCGGCTCGCCCGCCGCGCAGGGGAGCTCACGAGGAGCCCCCGCGCGACTCGTAGGCCTGAACGATGCGCTGCACCAGCGGGTGGCGCACGACGTCCTGGGCGTCGAAGAAGGTGAACGCGACGCCCGGCACCGCGCGCAGCACATTGACCACGTGCGAGAGGCCCGACTGCTTGCCCGCGGGCAGATCGGTCTGGGTGATGTCGCCCGTGACGACGGCCTTGGAGCCGAACCCGATCCGGGTCAGGAACATCTTCATCTGCTCGATGGTCGTGTTCTGGGCCTCATCGAGAATGATGAAGGAGTCGTTCAGCGAGCGGCCACGCATGAAGGCGAGCGGCGCCACCTCGATGACGTTCCTCTCGATGAAGCGCGCGACGCGATCGAAGCCCATCATCTCGTAGAGGGCGTCGTACATCGGCCGAAGATAAGGATCGACCTTCTGCGTGAGGTCCCCCGGAAGGAATCCGAGACGCTCCCCGGCCTCCACCGCCGGTCGCACCAGGATCAGCCGTCGCACGCGATCCGCCTGCAGCGTCTCGATCGCGCAGGCGACCGCCAGATACGTCTTGCCGGTGCCCGCCGGACCTATGCCGAAGGTCAGGTCGCGGCTGCGGATGTGCGCGAGATAGTCGCGCTGGTGGGCGCCGCGCGCCCGGATCCCGCCGCTCGGCACGTGCACGCCATGCTCCCGCGAGTCCGCATCGAGCGGCAGCGGGCCCGACTCGCGCTCGTGCAGCGTGAGGTGGACGCGCTCCGGGGTGACCTCCTCGTCGCGGGTCAGGTCGAAGAGCGCCCGGAGCACCCCTTCCGCGCCCTCGGCCTGGGCGCCGCTCACGCGAAAGCTTCCGCCGCGGCGGTGGATGCGGACGTCGAGCCGCGTCTCGAGGAGCCGCAGGTTCTCATCGAGCGGCCCGCACAGATTCGCGAGCCGGGCGTTGTCCGATGGACCGAGTGCGAATTCCCGCTGCGGTTGGGGAGGTGAGGCGGCCACTGGCACTCAGCCGCCGGCGATGGCGGCGGCCGGCGGCGCGCAGGCACTGCCGCTCAGGTCCGCCAGGCGCCCGCGCAGGCTGTGCGGGCGCGCTTCGGTAATGAGGACGTCGACGAAGCGACCGATGAGCGTCGCGGGACCCGCGAAGTTCACCCAGCGGTTGTTGGCGGTGCGGCCGGCGAGCTCGCGCGCGTTCCTCTTCGCGGCACGCTCGATGAGAAGGCGTTGCCGCGTGCCGACCATCGAGAGGCTGATGGTGCGCGCCTCGGTCTCGAGCTGCGCCTGCAGGCGCGCCAGCCGCTGCTGCTTCGCCGCAGGCGTAACGTCATCCGGGAGCGAGGCGGCGGGCGTCCCTGGGCGGCGGCTGTAGATGAAGCTGAACGACTGATCGAAGCCCACGTCGCGCACCAGCGCGAGCGTCGCCTCGAAGTCGCGCTCGCTCTCGCCGGGAAAGCCAACGATGAAGTCCGAGGAGATCGAGATGTCGGGCCGGACTGCGCGGAGCTTGCGCACCTTCTCCTTGAACTCGAGCGCGGTGTAGCCGCGCTTCATGAGCGAGAGCACGCGGTCCGAGCCGCTCTGGACCGCCAGGTGCAGGTGGTTGGCGAGCTTGTCGACGCTCGCGAAGGCCTCGATCAGGCTGTCGTTGAACTCGAGCGGGTGAGAGGTCGTGAAGCGGATGCGCTCGATCCCCGGGACTGCGGCGACGTGATGGATGAGGGTGGCGAGATCCACCCGCGCGCCGTCCGACATGGGACCTGAGTAAGCGTTGACGTTCTGGCCGAGGAGCGTCACCTCGGCGACACCCTGGGCGGCGAGCCGGCGCACCTCTTCCAGCACTGAGTCGAAGGAGCGGCTCACCTCTTCGCCGCGGGTGTAGGGCACGATGCAGAAGCTGCAGTACTTGCTGCACCCCTCCATGACGGAAACGAAGGCTCGCGCGCCTTCGGCGCGCGGCGGCGGCAGGCGATCGAACTTCTCGATCTCGGGGAAGCTCACGTCGATTACCGGCCTGCCCGTGCGGCGCAGCTCGCCGATCATCTCGGGCAGACGGTGGAGCGTCTGCGGACCGAACACGAGGTCCACGAACGGCGCGCGCTCGGTGATGGCTTCGCCCTCCTGACTCGCCACGCAGCCGCCGACGCCGATGATCAGCTGCGGCCGGCGGGCCTTGAGCCGCCGCCATTCCCCGAGGAGCGAGAACACCTTCTCCTCGGCCTTCTCCCGCACCGAGCAGGTGTTCATGAGGAGCACGTCCGCCTCGGCCGGATCGTCGGTGGGGATGAGACCCGCGCCCGCGTTCAGCACGTCCGCCATCCGGGCGGAGTCGTACTCGTTCATCTGGCAGCCGAAGGTCTTGATGAAGTAGCGGCGGGGCATAGAGAGCCGGAGTGAAATCTTACGGCCTCGGGGCCCCGGCCGCACGGCCGGCTGCCCGCGATAAGTAAAAAACCTAAGCCGCTCATGGGCTTGCGAAGCGGCCGTCTTCATCCGAAGCAGCGCCCCGGATGCGCCGCGTGCTTTTTGCGCCCCCGGTTGAGAAGCGGTAGGGTGCAGCCCCACTTCGCCTTCCCGGGAGCGCTCCATGCCAAGGCTCGCACGGCTCGCGGCCCTGTTGCTCTTCGCCGCGGCCGGCACGCTGTCCGCCCAGGACAGTGCCGATGCCCGCGCCGAGGAGTTTCGCGACAAGCTGCGCGCGCTCAACTGGGTGGTGGGCCCGCGCGAGCTCACGATGAGCGGCAACGCCACGCTGTCTCTGCCCGAGGGCTACGTCTACCTCGACGCGGCGAACACCACCAGGTTCGAGGAGCTCAACGAGAACCTCTCCTCGGGCAAGGAGGTCATGATTGCGCCGAAGAGCCTGACATGGACGGCGTACCTGATCTTCGAGGGGGAGGGCTACGTCAAGGACAACGAGAAGATCGACGCCGACGCGATCCTCAAGACGCTCAAGCAAGGTGCCGAGGCAGCCAACGCGGACCGCCGGCGCCGCGGTTGGGAAGAGCTGCACGTCGTAGGGTGGACGATTCCGCCCGCATACAACGGCAACACCAAGCGCCTCGAGTGGGCCACGCTGTTACGCGCCCAGGGCGGGGAAGCGGCCAACTTCTTCACGAAGATCCTCGGGCGCAAGGGCTACACCACGGTGGTGCTGGTCACCCGCCCCGACAACACCACCGCTGCAGTGGCGGACGTGGACAGCGTGCTGCGCGCCTATCGCTTCAACGGTGGAGACACCTACGCGGACTGGCGCCCGGGCGACAAGGTGGCGGAGTACGGCCTCACGGGGCTCATCGTCGGAGGCGCGGTGGCGGCCGCGGTCAAGACGGGACTGCTGAAGGGACTGTGGAAATTCATCGTGGCCGGGATCGCGGCGTTCTGGAAGCTGCTGCTTGCCGGGACTGCGGCGGTCGCCGCGGCCCTCAGGTCGCTCTTCAAGCGCCGTCAGGCCGAGCGCTGAGCCTTGAGTCCGCGCCATCGCCCGTGAGCCCGGAGACACTGCTCGCGCTCGCGCTCGTGGCGGTCTACGTGGCGGACTCCGCGCACTTCCTCGCCATCGGGGAGGCGCTGATCCGCACCCGCTCGGGGAGAACCGCCGGGCTGTCCTTCGGCTGGCCGTTCGAGCTGGCGGGCCGCCGCCCCTTCATTCCGAATCCGCTGACGCCTTTCTGGCCGGAGCTGCGCCTCGTGTGGACCCCCTCGTCGGCAGGCGGCGCGGCCGAGGCGGTGAGCGCCGAGATGCGCGCGCACCTGGCCGCGGTCAGACCCGTCGCATGGATCGCGAGTGTCTGTGCGGCGCTGATCGGGGTCGTGGCTCCGCTCGCCCTCACCCTGGGCGACGAGCCGCTGTTCGTGGCGGCCACGCTCCTGTGCCTCGCGCTCTCGGCCGCGGCGTGCGCTCTCACCGCCTCGCGCAGGAAGCAGCTCCGACTCACCGGCCTGCCGCTCTTCTCGACCATCCTCGTGGCGCTCGTGTGCCTGCCGTGCGCGGGGAATCTCGCCCGCTCGGTCGCCGCCCAGCGCCGCTGGTCGGTCGGCGCGGCGGAGCTGCCGGCGCTCGGCTTCGAGGGGATTCCAGCCGCGACGCTGCGCGCGCAGCTTCAGGAAGCGCTCGGCGCGGCGCGGCGGGCGCTGCCGGAGGACAGCGCGGCGCATTCTGCGCTCAGTGAGCAGCTGCGGCGGCTCGAGGGAGAAGCGCGTGAGCCTGACTGACTGGATCGTGATCGGCGGCGGCGCCGCGATCGGCTGGGGACTCGTCTCCTGGATCATCACCGTGGTGCGCCAGCAGCGTGCGCCGCCCGTGCCCATGCAGGAAGGCGCCGCCCCGCCCGCGACGGCGCCCGCCGCGGCGCCGCAGGGGCGCATCAGCCTCGCCGAGCTCGGCAGCACCTGGCACGTGATTCTCGGAGTCCCGGAGGATGCGAGCCTTCTCGAGATCGAGGCCGCTTACCGGGAGCGCGTGGCGATGCGCGAGCGCGGCGCTGGGGAGGGCGGTGCGACTCTCGCTGAGCGCTCGCGCCTCGATGAGGCGTTCGAGTTCATCCGCGCGCTCAGGCAGCGGGCCTCCGGAACACCGGGCGCGGTCTAGGCTGCGGGCGGCGCTGCCTCGGCCGCCCCGGGCACGGTCAGAACGGGATATCGTCGTCGAAGTCGTCGCCTTTCCCGCCGCCCCCGCCGGAGGACTCCTCGGCAAAGGCCGGGGCGCCGCCGCCGGTCCCGCCGCGGGCCGCGCTCTCGGGGGCGCCGCCCATGGGAGCCGCGCCCGCCCCGCCGCCGCGACCGCCGAGCATCTGCAGATCGTTGCCGATGATCTCGGTCGAATAGCGCTCGTTTCCTTGCTTATCCTGCCACTTGCGCGTGCGCAGGCTCCCCTCGATGTAGACCTGCGAGCCCTTGCGCAGGTACTCGCCCGCGATCTCCGCGAGCCGCCCGAAGAGCGCCACGCGATGCCACTCGGTGCGCTCCTGCTGCTCGCCGGTCTGCTTGTCGCGCCAGCTTTCGCTGGTCGCCACGCGCAGGTTCGCGACCGTGGTTCCGGAGGGCATCGCGCGGGTCTCGGGATCGGCCCCCAGGTTTCCAATGATGATGACCTTATTGATGCCACGCGCCATGGTGTGAGTCCTTGGAGTGAGCTGATGGATGGCGCGGGTCGCAGCCAGCGCCCGCGGGTGTCTTAAGCGACCGCTATTCTAGAGGAGCCGCCCGGGGGCTGGTGAACCACGTTTCGTGGCAAAACGATAGAGTACGAGCGTGATCCGAAGTTTCTCCGAGGCAGACATCGCCCGCGTGCTCACCTACGAGGAGCTCATCCCGGCGATGGAGCGGGCGCTCGCGGCCTTCTCGGCCGGCGAGGTGATCCAGCCCGTGCGCAGCGTACTCACGATCGAGCCGGGGCAGCGCTACCTCGGCGTGATGCCCGCGGCGACGCACGAGGCCATGGGCGCGAAGCTCGTCTCCTTTTACCCGAAGAATGCGGGCACGGAAGTGCCGACGCACATGGCGAGCATTGCGCTCTTCGAGTCCGCCACCGGCCGTCCGCTCGCCTTCCTCGACGGGCGTCTCATCACCGAGATGCGCACTGCCGCCGTCTCGGCCGCGGTCACGCGCCATCTCGCGCCCGGGGAGGCGAAGGTGCTTGCGCTCATCGGCAGCGGCGTACAGGCACGCGCCCACCTCGAAGCCCTGCGGCATGTGCGCCGCTTCGAGGAGGTGCGGGTGTGGAGCCCGACGCCGGCGCACGCGCAGCGCTTCGCCGCCGACACCGGCGCCCGCGCGCTGGATGCCGAAGCCGCCGTGCGCGGGGCGGACGTCGTCGTCGTCGCGACCGACGCCCGCGAGCCGGTTCTCAAGGGCGCGTGGCTCAAGCCCGGCGCGCACGTCAATGCCGTCGGTGCGCCTCGCCCCGACTGGCGTGAGCTCGACGACGACGTCATGCTCGGGAGCACCTTGATCGTCGACTCGCGCGAGGGGGCGCTGAAGGAATCCGGTGACGTGATCCTCTCCGGCGCGCCGATCTTTGCCGAAGCCGGCGAGGTGTTCGCGAACCTGCGGCGCCCGGCGCGGGGCGCGACCACCGTCTTCAAGTCGTTGGGGCTCGCCGTGGAGGACATCGCCACGGCGCAGCTGGTCTACGACGCCCTGGGGGGCCCGCCTCGAGCCTGACTGCCGCCTTGAGCCCGCCGGTCCCGGCCCCAACTCTCGTCCTGCCCCGCTTTGGGTCTCGAGTCGCGCCAACGCGTAGGATAGAGGGTTCAATGCAGCAGATCCGCGTGCGCGGTGCGCGCACCCATAACCTGAAGAACGTGAGCCTCGATCTGCCGCGCGAGCGGCTGATCGTGGTGACGGGGCTGTCGGGCTCGGGCAAGTCCTCGCTCACCTTCGATACGCTCTACGCCGAGGGCCAGCGGCGCTACGTCGAGTCGCTCTCGGCCTACGCGCGGCAGTTCCTCTCGACCATGGACAAGCCGGACGTCGACAGCATCGAGGGCCTCTCGCCCGCGATCGCCATCGAACAGAAAGCCAGCTCGCACAACCCGCGCTCGACCGTCGGCACGGTCACCGAGATCTACGATTACCTGCGCCTCCTCTACGCGCGCGCCGGCACGCCGCGCTGTCCCGACCACGGCATCGACTTGAGCGCCCAGACGGTGAGCCAGATGGTCGATCAGCTGCTGCGCCTGCCTGAGGGCACGGCGGTGGCGCTGCTCGCTCCGGTGGTCAGCGAGCGCAAGGGCGAGCACCAGGAAGTTCTCGGCGGGCTCGCTGGCCAGGGCTTCGTGCGCGTGCGCATCGACGGGCGCATCCACGAGATGGATGCGCTGCCCGAGCTCGACGGCAAGAGAAAGCACACCATCGAGGCGGTCGTCGACCGCACCCGCATCAGGGCCGACTCGGGGCAGCGCCTCGCGGAGTCGCTCGAGACCGCGCTGCGCCTCTCGGGCGGGTTGGCACGGCTCGCGTTCCTCGACGAGCCCACGCTGGATGAGCTCCTGTTCTCGAGCCGCCATGCGTGCCCCGTGTGCGGCTACAGCGTGCCGCCTCTCGAGCCGAAGCTGTTCTCGTTCAACAACCCCTCCGGCGCCTGTCCGGCGTGCGACGGCCTCGGGGTGCAGGAATTCTTCGATCCGGAGCGCGTGGTGCTGCACCCGCATCTGTCGCTCGCCGGCGGCGCGGTGCGGGGCTGGGACCGGCGCAACGAGCACTACTTCCACCTGATCCAGTCGCTCAGCAGACACTACGGCTTCGACATCGAGACGCCCTGGACGGAGCTGCCGGAGCACGTGCGCCACGTGCTGCTGAACGGCAGTGGTGATGAGGCGATCGAGTTCAGCGACCGCGACGCCGCAGCCAAGTCCCGCAGGCGCCACCCCTTCGAAGGGATCCTCCCTAACCTGACACGGCGCTATCGCGAGACCGAATCCCAGATGGTGCGCGAGGAGCTCTCGAGGTACCTCGGCGTGCGCCCGTGCCCCGAGTGTCAGGGAACGCGCTTGAACCGCGCGGCGCGGCACGTGTTCGTCGCCGACCGGACGCTCCCGCAGCTTACCGCTCTCACGGTCGGCCGCGCGCTCGAGTTTCTCGGTGCGCTCAATCTCGCCGGCTGGCGCGGCGAAGTGGCCGCGAGGATCGTCAGGGGCGTCATCGACCGGCTGCGCTTCCTGGCCGACGTGGGCCTCGACTACCTGACGCTCGATCGCAACGCCGAGACGCTCTCCGGCGGGGAATCGCAGCGCATCCGGCTCGCGAGCCAGGTAGGGTCGGGGCTCACCGGGGTCATGTACATCCTGGACGAGCCCTCGATCGGGCTGCACCAGCGCGACAACCGCCGGCTGCTCGCAACGCTCAAGCAGCTCCGCGACCTCGGCAACACGGTGATCGTGGTCGAGCACGACGAGGAGGCGATCCGTGAGGCGGACCACGTCATCGACCTGGGGCCCGGCGCCGGCGCGCACGGCGGGCACCTCGTGGCGCAGGGCACGCCGCGCGAGATCGCCGCGAGCCCTGCCTCGATCACCGGGCAGTATCTCTCGGGCAAGCGGCGCATCGAGATCCCGGGCCTGCGGACCGCTGCGGACCCGGCGCGCCAGATCAAGATCCTCGGCGCCCACGGCAATAACCTGGCGCGCATCAGCGTCGACATCCCGCTCGGCCTCTTCACCTGCGTCACCGGAGTCTCGGGCTCCGGCAAGTCGACGCTGATCGTCGACACGCTGTTCGGCCACGCCGCCGCGCGTCTGCAGGGCGCGCGCGTCGAGGCGGCGCCCTGCGACGGAATCGAGGGGCTCGAGCAGATCGATCGCGTCATCGACATCGACCAGAGCCCGATCGGGCGCACGCCGCGCTCGAACCCCGCGACCTACACGGGGCTGTTCGCGCCGCTGCGCGAGCTGTTCGCGGCCGTGCCGGAATCGCGCGCCCGCGGCTACGACGCGGGCCGCTTCAGCTTCAACGTCCGCGGCGGGCGCTGCGAGGCCTGCCAGGGAGACGGCGTGATCCGCGTGGAGATGCACTTCCTGCCGGACGTGTACGTGCCGTGCGACGTGTGCCGGGGCAAGCGCTACAACCGCGAGACGCTCGAGATCCGCTACCGCGGCAAGAACATCCACGAGGTGCTCGAGATGACCGTCGAGGAGGCCGCGCGCTTCTTCCAGAACGTGCCGGCGGCGAGCGGCAAGCTCCAGACCCTCGCCGACGTCGGCCTCTCCTACATGCGTCTCGGCCAGAGCGCCACCACGCTCTCGGGCGGTGAGGCGCAGCGCGTGAAGCTCGCCCGCGAGCTCGCCAAGCGTGCCACCGGGCGGACTCTCTATATCCTCGACGAGCCCACCACGGGGCTGCATTTCCACGATGTCGAGCAGCTGCTGCACGTGCTCATGCGGCTGCGCGATGAGGGCAACACCGTCGTGGTCATCGAGCACAACCTCGACGTCATCAAGACCGCCGACTGGGTGATCGACCTGGGTCCCGAGGGTGGTGAGGGCGGCGGGCGGGTCGTCGCCACGGGCACCCCGGAGAACATCGCCGCTACCGAGGCGTCCTGGACTGGGCGGTACCTGGGACCCCTTCTCGGACGGCAGGATCGACCCCGCTCTGCGGCTGTAACTGCTTGATTAATCTGATCATACGGCAGTCTGAATCGCCCGCACTGGGCTCGGATGCGAATGCGATTGCAAATGCGAACCGTTCTCATCCATACTAGCGTTCATGGACGCCGTTGCCGCACCTGAGGGCCTTGCGCTCGACCCGGGCTTTGTGAGCCTCGCGGCGCTCCCGCCCGGCACGACCGGACGGGTGGTGAGCGTGGGGTCGGCCGCTGCCGCCCTCTCGCCCCTCGAGCGGCGGCTCCTCGAGTTCGGCTTCGTGAGCGGCGAGCAGGTGGAAATCCTCGCCGAGGCGCGCCCCGGGCGCGATCCGTTCGTGGTGCGCGTCGGTCACACGACGCTCGCGCTGCGCCGGCGCGAGGCACAGAGTATCTGGATAGAGCTGCAGCGATGAGCTCCCCCGCGGCTGCGGCGTTGGCCGCGCCGCAGCTCAGTCTCTCCCTGGTCGGCGTTCCGAACTGCGGCAAGACCGCCCTCTTCAACCGCCTGACGGGCAGCCGCCAGAAAGTCGCCAACTACCCCGGCGTCACGGTCGAGCGCAAGGAAGGGCGCCTCACAGGTCCGCGCACCGGACGCAGCTTCCGCGTCGTCGATCTGCCGGGCGCCTATAGCCTCGAGCCCGCGACGCTCGATGAGGCCATCGCCCGCGACGTGGTGCTGGGCCGGCACGCGACCGAGCCCGCGCCGGATCTCCTCGTGTGCGTGGTCGATGCGACGAACCTGCGCCTCAACCTCCGTCTGGTGCTGGAGCTCAAGCGGCTCGGGCGGCCGATGATCGTGGCGCTCAACATGAGCGACCTCGCCGCGCAGCGCGGCTACACGCTCGATCGTGCGGCGCTCGAGCGCTCGCTCGGAGTACCGGTGGTCCCGACGGTGGCCGTACGCGCGGGCGGCGAGCGCGCGCTCATCGAGGCGCTCGATTCCTATCGCTTCCCGCCGGCGACCCTTGACGGGACTGCCGCGCTCGGCGTCGAGCCGTCGCCGGCCGCGAGCGCCGCCGACATCGAGGCCACGCAGCGCGAAGTGCGCCGCGTGCTGAACGAAGCCGGCTATCGCGTGCCGGCCCGGCTGCGGATGCTGTCGCGCCTGGACGCCGTGGTGCTCAACCCCGTCGCAGGTCCCGCGCTGCTCGCGGTGGTGCTGTTTCTCATGTTCCAGGCGGTGTTCAGCTGGGCCAAGGCACCGCAGAACCTGATCAACACCGGCGTTCAATGGCTCAACGCCGCGCTCGGCGGTGTGCTGCCGCAGGGACCGCTCCGCGGCCTGCTGCTCGATGGCGTCATCGCCGGCACCGGCAGCGTGCTCGTATTCCTGCCGCAGATCCTGATCCTGTTCCTCTTCATCCTGGCGCTCGAGGATTCGGGCTATCTGCCGCGCGCCGCCTTCATGCTCGACCGGCTCATGGGAAGGGTGGGACTGTCGGGCCGCGCCTTCATTCCGCTGCTCTCGAGCTTCGCGTGCGCCATTCCCGGCATCATGGCGGCGCGCACCATCCCCTCCTCGCGCGACCGCCTCGCGACCATCATGATCGCGCCGCTCATGACCTGCTCGGCGCGCCTGCCGGTGTACGCGCTGCTGATCGGGGCCTTCATTCCGCAGCGCGCCGTCGGAATCTTCAACCTGCGGGGGCTGGTGCTGTTCGCGCTCTACCTCGCGGGCGTCGCGAGCGCGCTGCTCGTGGCCTTCGTTCTCAAGCGCACCGTGATGCGCGGGGAGTACCGGCCGCTGCTGCTCGAGCTGCCCGAGTACCGCTGGCCGCACCTTGAGAACCTGGCGCTCGGCCTGTGGGAGCGCACGCGGATCTTCCTCACGCGCGTCGGCACTATCATCCTCTCGCTGATGGTGGTGCTGTGGTTCCTCGCGAGCTTCCCGGCCCCGCCCGCGGGGGCGACGGGACCCGCGATCCAGTACAGCGTCGCGGGATTCCTGGGTCGCGGGCTCGAGTACCTGTTCGCGCCCATCGGCTTCAACTGGCAGATCTCGATTGCGCTGGTGCCGGGGCTGGCGGCGCGCGAGGTCGCGGTGAGCGCCCTCGGCACGGTGTATGCCATGTCGGGAGCGAAGGACGTCGCCGGAGCGCTGGCGCCGGTCATCGCGCAGGGCTGGAGCATCGCCACCGGACTGTCGCTGCTGGCCTGGTACGTGTTCGCGCCGCAGTGCCTGTCGACGCTCGCGGTCGTGAAGCGCGAGACCAACTCCTGGCGCTACCCGCTGTACATGGCGGCGTACCTGTTCGCGCTCGCCTACCTCGGCGCCTTCGTCACCTACCGCGTGGCGCTCATGCTCGGCGGCGGCGCGAGCTAGGACCGCAGAGCATGAATCCTCTGCTGCAGGAAGTGCTGGTGGCGGTGCTGGTCGCGGCGTGTGCGCTCTTCAGCGCCTGGCGGCTGATGTCGCTGCGGTTGCGGCTGCGCTGCGTCGATGCGCTCGCCACCCTGCCGGGCGCCGGTCGCGCCCGCTTTCTCGTCTCGCTGAGAGAGCGCACGCTCGCGCAGCTCGGAGCGGGTTGCGCCGGCTGCGGCGGAGCGGCCGGCCAGGCCGCAAAATCGCGCGAGATTACGCCGGGCGCGGCTGCCCGGAATCAAACACCTGGCGCACTTCACCGTTGACGACTCGCTCCTGGTAGCTGCCCCGCGTGTAGGCGCCGACCACGCGGCGCCAGAAGCTCACGGCGCTGGCGTTGCGCAGATACTCGGTGATCTCCCAGTGTCCGGCGAAGCGGCTCAGGATCAGCTGCACGGCTTTCTGGCCGATGCCGAGCCGCCGCCGCGCACGCGTCACGAAGAACTCCGCCATGCGGTAGTCGATGCGCGGCTGCCCCGCGCCCGGCACGACGCGCAGCACGCGCGCGAAGCCGACCGGCTCGCTCCCCCGGAGGATCACCAGCGGGAAGGTGTTCGGATCGCCGAACCAGTGCGCGATCAGATCGGGCTCCCGATGGCCCACCTCGCGGAGCTTGGGAAACAGGCCCGTGCCGGGATTCAGGTCATCGAGATATTCGCGATAGACGCCCTGGATCCAAAGCCGGTCGGCAGGCATCGCCCGCGCATCGCGCACACTGACGGTCTCGACGATCATGGCTGAAGGGCAGCAGGCGCCGCGGCCCCCAAAACGAAACGGCCCGGACAGCTCGCGCGCGCGAACCGTCCGAGCCGTGCTTGGGCCGTAAGCTTGGGCGACTTACTGCTTCGGCGGCGTGGCCGGCGGCGTGGCCGGAGCGGCGGCGCCTTCGGCAGGCTTGGACTCCGGAGCGGCGCCCGCGGGCGGCGCAGCCTGGCCCGCGGCCTCGGGCGCGGCAGCCGTGCCGGAAGCCGGCGGCGTGGCCGAAGAGTCCGAAGCCGCCGGAGCGGCCGGAGCAGGAGGAGTTGCGGCCTGGTCGGTGCTGGCCGATTCCTGCTTCGCGCAGGCCGTCAGCATCAGCGCCGCAACGAGCGCGCTAAGAGCAAGTTTTGTGTTCATCGATCGGTACCCCGAGAGAAGCAAGAGTTGTGTTGATGAGACCACGACCGCTCACGGCCGTTCCGCGCCCCGTCCTAAGGCGGCGGGACGCAAATTCTATAGAAATCCCGCTACGATTGGAAACCAAGGCGACGGCTGGAAAGCAGGGCGACGGCGCTGCGGTGTGCTGTCGGGCCGAGGCGACAGCCGCGGCAGACCTTTACGAGACTGGCGACAGGTTGGAATGAGGTCCGGCGAGCACTTTTCATCCCCGGGCGAGCGGCGGCTCGAAGCCACCTACGGTCCGCACCTCGAGGCGCTGTGCCAGCGCTCGGCCCGCGCCCTCGCTGCCTGCGGTTACACGGCGCTGCTGCTGCACTCAGGCTCCCTCCTTCCGGTCTTCGAGGACGACCAGACCTACCCCTTCAGGGCACACGCCCCCTTCAAGGTGTGGGTGCCTCTGACGGACGCCCCGGACTCGTTCCTCTGGTTCGAGCCCGGCGCCACGGCGCGTCTCATCTTCCACAGGTGCGCGGATTACTGGCACAAGCCCGCCCAGCTGCCGCAAGACTACTGGGTGCGGCACTTCGACGTGCGCACCGTGGCCGACCGTGAAGGCGCGCGCCGTGAGCTGCCCGCCGACCTCTCCCGCGCCGCCTACATCGGAGATGCCTTCGCCGAGCTCGCCCGGTGGGGCGTCGGCGCGATCAATCCCCCGGACCTCATGCGGTGGCTGGATTTTCCGCGCGCGGTCAAATCGCCCTACGAGCTCGACTGCCTCCGCGAGGCCAGCCGGCTCGGTGCGCGCGGCCACCGGGCGGCGGAGCGCGCCTTTGCGGCGGGCGCCTCGGAGCTCGGGATCGAGCTGGCATTCCTCGAGGGCTGCGGGCAGCGCGAGCAGGAGCTGCCCTACAACCCCATCATCGCGCTGAATGCCGGCGGCGCGGTGCTGCACTACCAGGTGCTGGAGAAGCAGCCGCCGCGCGAGCGGCACTCGCTCCTCATCGACGCCGGAGCGCAGTTCCAGGGCTATGCGAGCGACATCACCCGCACCTACTCGGCCGGGGACGCCGATTTCGCCTTGCTCGTAGGCCGGATGGATCAGATGCAACAGACGCTTTGCGCCGGTGTGCGCGCGGGCGTCGACTGGCGCGACGTGCAGCTTCGGACCCACCGGCTCCTCGCTGAGCTGCTGCGCGAGGCGGACATCACGCGCTGCAGCGCAGAGGAGGCGATGGCGAGCGCCGTGACGAGCGTGTTCCTGCCGCACGGGATCGGACACCTCCTCGGTCTCGAGGTGCACGACGTCGCCGGCTTCATGCGCTCGCCCCAGGGCGGGGACATCCCTCGTCCGGAGGGCCACCCCAACCTGCGGCTCACCCGGGTCCTCGAGGAGGGCTTCGTCGTGACCCTGGAGCCGGGGCTCTACTTCATCCCGCAGCTGCTCGATGCCGCGCGGGCCGACGTCCGGCGCGCGCGCTGCATCAACTGGCCCCGGATCGAGGCGCTCTCGAAGTTCGGCGGGATCCGGATCGAGGACGACCTCGCCGTCACCCGCGACGGTTGCGAGAACCTCACCCGAAACGCCTTCCTGGAGACAGCCTGATGCGGCGGGCGGCTTATCCGGCCCACCGGGCCCGCCGTGTCCCGCGCGGGCGAGTGAGCCTCACCCTCACTGCATCTCCAGTGAGACAGAATCTAGCTTCTTGTCAGCAAATCCTTTATGTCCTGCAACAATACTTCAGTCCTGGAGGGCACGGGAGGCGGTGCGTTGGGGGAGGGGCGCTTCAGCCTGTTGATGCCCTTGATGACGATGAAGAGTGACAGCGCGATCACCAGGAACTCGAAGATCGTCTGAAGAAACGCGCCGTAGCGGAGCATCACGGGCTTTCCCGCGGCATTGGTCGCAATCTGCACCGCGAGGTCCGTGAAGTTGACGCTGCCGAGCATCGGAGAGAGCGCGGGCATGATGACGTCCCCGACGAGCGATGCGACGATCTTGCCGAAGGCGCCGCCGATCACGACGCCGACGGCCAGGTCGATCACGCTGCCCTTCATCGCGAATTCTTTGAATTCCGAGGTGAAGCTCATGGGTCCCCCCTCCCTGAGTCGACTTAAGCGCGCCGACGCTTCAGTCGTCGGCGGCTTTTTTCTTCCGTGCGCGCTTCTTCGGTGCCTTGGCGGGCTCTTCCTTCGGCTCGGTCTTCGGCTGCGCTTTGGGCGCGGTCTTGCGGCTGGCCTCGGCCTTCGCCGGCGCCTTCGCCTTGGGTTTCTCCGCCGACCTGGCGCGGCGGCCGGTCTTCTTCGTTTCGCCCGCCGGCTCCTCGTCCGCCGGCGCAGGCGGCGCCTCCACGAGCTGCATCAGCGCCATGGGAGCTGCGTCCCCGGGGCGCGGCAGCATGCGGAGGATCCGCGTGTAGCCCCCCGGCCGCGTCCGAAAGCGCGGACCGATCTCGGCGAACAGCTTTTCGACGATCTCGACATCGCGCAGCCGCGCGAGCGCGAGGCGGCGGTTGGCGTCGCCGTCGTTCTTCGCGAGCGTGATGAGGGGCTCCACCACCCGGCGCAGCTCCTTCGCCTTCGGGAGCGTGGTGCGGATCCGCTCGTGCCGCAGCAGTGACACCGACATGTTGCGCATCAGCGCGCGCCGGTGCGAGGCGTTGCGTGAGAGCTGACGGCCGGAAAGCTGGTGACGCATGAGATGCCTTCGCTCGAGTGCGCTGCCGTCAGATGACGTCGCGCTCTTCGTCGTGCTTCAGGCCCGCCGGCGGCCACCCGTCGAGGCGCATGCCGAGCATCAGCCCGTGGCTCTGCAGCACCTCCTTGATCTCGGTGAGGGACTTCTTGCCGAGGTTCGGCGTGCGCAGCAGCTCGACCTCGGTGCGCTGCACCAGGTCGCCGATGTAGTGAATGTTCTCGGCCTTGAGGCAGTTGGCGCTGCGCACGGTGAGCTCGAGCTCGTCCACCGGACGCAGCAGTATCGGATCGAACTGCATCTCCGAAACCTTGGTCGCCGCCTCTTCCTCGCCCTGCAGGTCGACGAACACCGACAGCTGGTCCTTCAGGATGCTGCCGGCGCGGCGGATCGCCTCCTCGGCCTCGATGGTGCCGTTGGTCTCGATGTCGATGACCAGCTTGTCGAGGTCGGTGCGCTGCTCGACGCGCGCCGCATCGACCGAGTAGGTGACGCGTCGCACCGGCGAGAAGGAGGCGTCGAGCTGCAGGCGGCCGATCGGGCGCGTCTGCTCCTCGAACGCGAGGCGCGATGCCGCCGGGCGGTAGCCGCGCCCGCGCTCGACGCGCAGCGTCATCGAGAGCTCCCCCGCCTTGGTGAGGTTGGCGATCACCAGGTCCCGGTTCACGACCTCGATGTCGTGATCGGTCTGAATGTCGCCGGCGGTCACCGGACCCGGGCCCTTCTTGTGCAGCCGCAGCTCCGCGGAATCGCGCGAGTGCATCCGCAGCGCCACCGACTTCAGGTTCAGCAGGACGTCGACGACGTCCTCCTGCACACCCTCGATGCTGGTGTACTCGTGCAGCACCCCGTCGATCTCGACCTCGGTGATCGCGCTGCCGGGCATCGACGACAGCAGCACGCGGCGCAGCGCGTTCCCGAGCGTATGGCCGAAGCCACGCTCGAACGGCTCGATCACCACGCGCGCCTGGCGCGGGGCAACCGGCTGCACCTTCACCACACGGGGCCTCAGAAACTCGCTTACGGAACCCTGCATTGCCTGTCACCTTGCCGGCTCATTCGCGACCGGCACAAAACGGACATTGGACCGGCTTAAATGGGTGCTCTAAGAGCCCATTGCAAGCCGGCTACTTCGAATACAGCTCCACCACCAGGTTCTCGTTGATGTCGGGCAGGACCTCGTCCCGGCCCGGCGCCGACTTGAACACGCCGCGGAACTCCTTGTCGTTCACCTCGACCCATTCGGGGAGCCCCACCTGCTGCGCGACGTTGAGCGCGCTCTGGATGCGCAGCTGCTTGCGCGACTTCTCGCGCACCTGGACGATGTCCCCGGGCCTCACCTGGAAGGAGGCGATGCTCACCGCCTTCTCGTTCACGGTGATCGCCTTGTGGCTCACCAGCTGGCGAGCCTCGGCGCGCGTGGAGGCGAAGCCCATGCGGTACACCACGTTGTCCAGGCGGCACTCGAGGAGCCGTAGCAGGTTCTCGCCGGTGGAGCCGCTCTTGCGCGCCGCCTCCTCGTAGTAGTTGCCGAACTGCCGCTCGAGCACTCCGTACATGCGCCGCAGCTTCTGCTTCTCGCGCAGCTGCAGGCCGTAGTCGGACAAGCGCGTGCGGCGCTCACCCTTGAGGCCGCCCGGCGGCACCGTGAACTTGCACTTGTTCTCGAGCGGCTTCACGCCGCTCTTCAGGAACAGATCCGTGCCCTCGCGGCGGGCGAGCTTGCACTTGGGACCGGTGTATCGCGCCATAGTGTCCTCGTTAAACCCGGCGTCGCTTCGGCGGCCGGCAACCGTTGTGAGGGATCGGCGTCACATCGGCGATGCTGGTGATCTTCAAACCGCAGTTGTTGAGCGCGCGCACCGCGGACTCGCGTCCCGGCCCCGGTCCGCCGACGCGCACCTCGACGTTCTTCACGCCGTGCTCCTGCGCGGCGACCCCGGCCTTCTCCGCTGCCACCTGCGCGGCGAACGGTGTGCTCTTGCGCGAGCCGCGAAAGCCGCAGCCGCCCGAGGTCGCCCACGAGAGCGTATTCCCCTGCCGGTCGGTGATGGTGATGATGGTGTTGTTGAAGGACGCGTGCACGTGCGCGATCGCATCGAGCACGTTCTTGCGGGCCTTCTTCGGCTTCTTGGCCGCCGCGGCGGGTGCCGCCGCGGCCGGCGCCGCGCCGCCCTGCTGGGGTTTCTGCTCGGCTTGCTGCTCGGCTTTCTGCTCAGCCATTCGTCATACCTTTCCGGCGGGTGCGTTCAGCTTGACCGCCTGCTTGCGCGGACCCTTGCGGGTGCGCGCGTTGGTGCGCGTGCGCTGGCCGCGCACCGGGAGCCCGCGGCGGTGGCGGATGCCGCGCCAGCTTCCCAGGTCCATCAGGCGCTTGATGTTCATCGACACCTCGCGACGCAGGTCGCCCTCAACCGCGTACTTGGCGATCTGCGAGCGGATCGAGTTGACCTCGACCTCGGTGAGATCCTTCACCTTGGTGCTCGGGTCGACGCCGGCGGCGACGCAGGCGCTGCGGGCGCGCGAGCGGCCCACGCCGTAGATGTGGGTGAGCCCGACCCACACGTGCTTGTTCATCGGAATGTTGATACCGGCTATGCGTGCCATGTGTGCCTCGCTTCAGCCCTGGCGCTGCTTGTGCCGCGGATCCGAGCAGACGACGTACACCACGCGGCGGCGGCGCACGATCTTGCAGTTCTTGCAGATCTTCTTGACCGAGGGACGTACTTTCATGACTGACCACCCGAGCCCGTGCGACCGTAGCCGAGCAGGTTCGCCTTCTTGAGCAGATTCGGATAGTGGTGCGACATCGTGTGCGCGTGCAGCTGCGACATGAAGTCCATCACCACCACCACCACGATGAGAAGCGAGGTGCCGCCGAAGTGAAACGGCACGCCCTGCCAGGACACCAGGATCTCGGGCAGCAGGCACACCAGCGTCACGTAGAGCGCGCCCCAGAGCGTCAGGCGGGTGAGCACCTGATCGATGTACTCCGCGGTCTGCTGCCCCGGACGGATGCCGCGCACGAAGGCTCCCGACTTCTTGAGGTTGTCGGCCGTGTCGCGCGCGTTGAACACCAGCGCGGTGTAGAAAAAGCAGAAGAAGATGATCAGCAGCGCGTAGATCAGGAGGTGCAGCGGCTGGCCGTAGCCCAAGGCCGCGGCGACGTTCTGCATGAAGCCCGAGATCGGCCCCTCGGCGCTGGTGCCGAAGAAGCTCGCCAGCGTCGCCGGGAAGAGCAGGAGGCTGGACGCGAAGATCGGCGGGATCACCCCCGACATGTTCATCTTGAACGGCAGGTGGCTCGACTGCCCGGCGTACATGCGCCGTCCCACCTGACGCTTGGCGTAGTCGACCGGAATGCGCCGCTGGGCGCGCTCGACGAACACGACGAACGCGGTGGTGGCGAGCACCACGATGAGGAGCGCCAGCGCGACCGGGCCCTGCATCTCGCCCGAGCTCACCGCCTCGGCGGTGCTGCCGACCGCGCCCGGGAGCCCGGCGACGATTCCCGAGAGAATGATCATCGAGATGCCGTTGCCCACGCCGCGCTCGGTGATCTGCTCGCCGAGCCACATGAGGAACATGGTCCCGGTGGTCATGGTGATGGTCGCCGGGATGAGGAACGCCCAGCCGTGGATCAAGGTCATGCCGCCCTTGGTGAGCGCGCCGGCGGCGGCGAACGACTGCACCAGCGCGAGCCCCACCGTGCCGATGCGCGTGTACTGGGTGATCTTGCGCCGGCCCGATTCGCCCTCCTTGCGCAGCTCCATGAGGGTCGGCACCACCATCGACATCATCTGGATGATGATCGAGGCGGAGATGTAGGGCATGACGCCCATGGCGAAGATCGACAGTCGCGACAGCGCCCCGCCCGAGAACAGATTCACGATCCCGAGAATCGTGTTGGACCGGTCGGCGAAGAAGCGCGCCACTTCCGCCGGATTCACGCCCGGCACGGGTATGAAGGTGCCGATGCGGTACACGACGAGCGCACCGATGAGGAACAGGACGCGGTTGCGGATCTCGCCGAAGCGAGCGGCCTCGCTGAAGGCGGTGGCCGGATTGGTGAGGCTGGTGGTTGCCATGGCTCTCTTTCAGGCCTCGATCTTGCCGCCCGCGGCCTCGATCGCGGCGCGCGCGCCCTTGGTCACCGCCACGCCCTTCAGGGTCACCGCCCGGGTGAGCGCCCCGGACAGCACCACCTTGGCGCGCTCGGTGCCCGGTGGCACGACGCCCGCCTCGAGCAGCGCCTCGAGATCGACCACCGCCGCCTGCACGCGGGCGAGCTCGGCGAGACGCACCTCGGCGCGGCTCGTCTTCATGCGCGAGCGAAAGCCGACCTTCGGCATCCGGCGCTGCAGCGGCATCTGCCCGCCCTCGAAGCCGACCTTGTGGTAGCCGCCCTTGCGCGCGCGCTGCCCCTTGGTGCCGCGGCCGCAGGTCTTGCCCTGGCCCGCGGAGGCACCGCGGCCCACGCGCCGGGCGGGGCGGCGGGAACCGGGAGCGGGCTTCAATGTGTTCAGTCGCATGGGTTTCAGGCGCCTTTCTCGACGCGCAGCAGGTGAGTGGCGGCGGCGATCATGCCGCGGTTCGCCGGGGTGTCCGACACGGACACGCTCTGGTGAATGCGGCGCAGCCCGAGGCCGCGCGCGGACGCAGCGATGTTCCTGAGCTGCCCGTGCAGGCTCTTCACCAGCGTCACTTTGAGCTTCCTGTCCGTCATGGCCCTCAGCCCGTGATCTCTTCGAGGCTCTTGCCCCGCTTGGCCGCGATCTCCTCGGGCGAGCGGATCTTCGCCAGCGCGTTCATGGTGGCGCGCACGACGTTGATCGGGTTGCGCGAGCCGTAGCTCTTGGCGAGGACGTTGCGCACCCCGGCGCATTCGAGCACCGCGCGCATGCCGCCGCCGGCGATGACTCCGGTGCCCTCGGACGCCGGCTGCATGTAAACGCGCGTGGCTCCATGAGTACCTGTGACCGCGTAGTACAGCGAATCGTTTCGCAGCGCGACGTTGATGAGGTTCTTGCGCGCACTCGTCATGGCCTTGGAGATCGCCACCGGCACCTCGCGCGCCTTGCCGAAGCCGTAGCCCACGCGCCCGGTGCCGTCGCCCACCACGGTGAGCGCGGTAAAGCCGAACTGCCGGCCGCCCTTGACGACCTTGGCGGTGCGATTGACTGCGACGAGCTTCTCGACGAACTCGTCCGCCGGCTGGCCTTTCTCTGGTCTCGCCATATTCTGTTACCTGCCTAGAACTCGAGGCCCGCCTCGCGGGCCGCATCTGCGAGCGCCTTGACGCGCCCATGGAAATGAAACCCGGAGCGGTCGAAGGCGACCCGGCTCACTCCCGCCGCCTTGGCGCGCTCGGCGATGGCACGCCCGACCGCCTTGGCGGCCTCGACGTTGCCGGTGCCCTTCAGGCCGGCGCGCAAAGTCTCCTGAACGGTGGAGGCGGCGGCGATCACCTTCGCGCCCGCGGCGTCCACGACCTGCGCGTAGATGTGCCGCGGAGTGCGGTGCACGGTGAGGCGCGCCACGCCCAAATCGCGGATGTGCGCGCGCGTCTTGACGGCGCGCCGCAGGCGGCGCTCTTTCTTCGTCGTGATCACTTCTTCTTCCCCTCCTTGAGGGTGATCCGCTCGCCGGCGTAGCGCACGCCCTTGCCCTTGTAGGGCTCGGGGGGACGGATGTCGCGGATCTCGGCGGCCACCTGGCCGACCTTCTGCCGATCGATGCCCTTCACCACGATCTCGGTCTGGCTCGGGGTCTCGATGTTGATGCCCTCCGGGATCGGCACGTTCACGGGGTGCGAGAACCCGAGGGTCAGGTTGAGGCTCTTGCCCTGCACCTGGGCGCGGAAGCCGACACCCACCAGCTCGAGCTTCTTCTCGTAGCCGCGGGTGACGCCGCGCACCATGTTGGCGAGGTGGGCGCGCGTCGCCCCGGCGCGCGGGCGCGCGAGCCCCTCCGCATCGAACCGGATCTGCAGCTTCTTGTCGGTCTGCACCACCGAGACGCCGGCGGTGAGCGGGAGGCTGAGCGAGCCCTTGGCGCCCTTGATGGTCACGGCATCGGCGGCGATGGTCGCGGTCACGCCCGCGGGCAGCTCGACCGGTGCTTTGGCGATTCTCGACATGACTCTATCTCACTCGCTCAGGCGACGATGCACAGGACTTCCCCGCCCTGCCCGATCGAGCGCGCCTGCCGGTCGGTCATCACGCCCTTGGGAGTGGAGACGATCACCGTGCCCATGCCGCCGAGGACCTTGGGCAGCTCGTCCTTGCCGCGGTAGATCCGCAGCCCCGGGCGGCTGACGCGCTCGAGCCGATCGATCACCGGCCGGCCCTCGAAGTACTTGAGCCCGATCGTGAGCCGCGCCTTGCCGCTGTCGGCATCGAGCCGGTAGTCGGCGATGTAGCCCTCCTCCTTCAGCACCTTGACGATCGCGGCCTTGAGGCGCGAGGAACCGAGCTGCACTTCCGCCTTGCCGGCGGTCTGGCCGTTGCGGATGCGTGTCAGGAGATCGGCAATGGGGTCGGTCATGCTCATGCGACGTCCCTCACCAGCTCGCCTTGACCAGGCCCGGGATCTCCCCGCGGCTCGCGACTTCGCGGATCTTCACCCTCGAGAGGCCGAACTTGCGGTACACGCCGCGCGAGCGCCCGGTGATGGCGCACCGGTTGCGCAGCCGTGCGGCGCTGGCATCGCGCGGCTGCGCCTGCAGCGCCGCGACCGCCGCCGCGCGCGCCTCGGGCGAGCTCCGGGGACTGCGGATCAGCTCCTTGAGCTTGGCGCGCTTGGCCGCGTACTTTTTCACGATCCCGGCGCGACGCTTCTCGCGCTCGACCATGCTGGTCTTCGCCATTAGTGGGTTTCCTGCTACTTGCGGAACGGGAAGCTGAAGGCCTCGAGCAACGCTCGCCCCATGCGATCGTCGCGGGCCGTCGTAGTGATGGTGATGTCCATGCCCCGCACCTGATCGATCTGGTCGTACTGGATCTCGGGGAAGATGATCTGTTCCTTGACGCCGAGCGTGTAGTTGCCGCGGCCGTCGAAGGAGCGCGGCGAGACGCCGCGGAAATCGCGGATGCGCGGCATGGCGATGTTGATCAGGCGGTCGAGGAACTCGTACATGCGCCGGCCGCGCAGCGTCACTTTGGCTCCGATCGCAAGCCCGGCGCGGATCTTGAAGGCCGCGATCGCCTTGCGCGACTTGGTGACGAGCGGCTTCTGCCCGGTGATCTTGGTGAGGTCGGCGACCGCCGCGTCCATCACTTTCTTATCCGCCACCGCTTCCCCGACGCCCATGTTGACCGTGATCTTGCTGATGCGCGGCACCTGCATGAGGTTCGCGATCTGCAGCTCGGTGCGCATCCGCGGCACGACCTGCTCACGGTAGTACTGGTGCAGCCGCGCCGGGCCGGATGGCCGCTGGGGAGGCGCGCGCTCGGCCTTCGCGTCAGGCTGCTTGCCGGCGGCCGTGTCCGCCTGCTTGTCGGCCGGCTTGCGCTTGTCGGCCGACTTCTGCTTGTCGGCCGGCTTGTGCTTGCCCCGTGGTTTTTCGCCTTCCTTGCCTGCAACGACCTCAGACATCGAGCATCTCTCCGTTCGACTTGAAGAAGCGCACGCGCTTGCCGTCGCCGAGCGTCTTGATCCCGACTCGATCGCCGCGCTTGGCGCCGGGGTTCCAGATCGCGACCTTGGAGACCGGCAGCGGCATCTCCTTCTCGATGATCCCGCCCTGCTTGCCCGCCTGCGGGTTGGGCTTCTGGTGCTTCTTCACCATGTTGACGCTCTCGACGACCACGCGGCCGTCGGCCAGAACCTGCAGCACCGCGCCGCGCCGGCCCTTGTTGCGGCCCGACAGCACCACCACCTGGTCGCCCTTGCGGATCTTCTTCATCAGAGCACCTCGGGCGCGAGCGAGATGATCTTCATGAACTGCTGGTTGCGCAGCTCGCGCGTCACGGGGCCGAAGATGCGCGTGCCGATCGGCTCCAGTTTGTTCGTGAGCAGCACCGCCGCGTTGCCGTCGAAGCGGATCAGCGAGCCGTCGGGACGGCGCACGCCGCGCGTGGTGCGCACCACAACCGCGTCGTAGACCTCGCCCTTCTTCACCTTGCCGCGCGGGATGGCGTCCTTGACGCTCACCTTGATCACATCGCCGACGGTGGCGTAGCGGCGGCGCGTGCCGCCGAGCACCTTGATGCACATCAGGGTGCGAGCGCCCGAGTTGTCGGCGGCATTCAGCATGGTGCGCAACTGGATCATGGTTCAGCGCTCCGCGGCCTTCGCCACGACCTCGAGCAGCCGCCAGGACTTGTGCCGCGACACGGGGCGACAGGGGGTGATGGTCACGAGGTCGCCCTCGCGGCAGGCGCCGTTCTCGTCGTGCGCCAGGAGCTTGGTGGTGCGGCGGATGTACTTGCCGTAGGTCGGATGGCGCACCAGGCGCTCGATCTCGACGGCGATGGTCTTCTGCATCTTGCTGCTCACGACGCGCCCGGTCAGGGTGCGCGCGCCGCGTGGCTCCTCTACCCGGGGCGCCCGCCCCGGCGCGGCCGGCGCCCGCCCCGGCGCGGCCGGCGCCTGCTCCAGCGCGGCCGGTGCCTGCTCCAGCGCGGCCGGCGCCTGCTCGAGCGTCTCCTCGGCCGGCTCCGCCGTCAGCGCTGCCTGCTCCGGCGCCTGCGCTTGCGGCGCCTTGCCCTTCTTTGCGCTCTTCTTTGCGGTCTTGGTTGCGGTCTTCGTTGCGCTCATTTCTTCCTAACTCCGCCGGTTGCCGCCTGAGTGGCGTCCGCGCTCCCCTCGCGCAGCACCGTCTTGACGCGCGCGATGTTGCGCCGGACCTTCCCGAACTGGTCAGGCTTCGGCGCCTGCCCGGTGGCCCGCTGCATGCGCAACGCGAACTGCTCCTTGCGCAGCTTGACGAGCTCATCGGCGAGCTCGGCCGCGGACTTGGTGCGCAGCTCCTTGGCTTCCATCTAGCGAACCTGCCGTTTCACGAACGAGGTAGCCACCGAGAGCTTGGAGCCGGCGAGCCGGAACGCTTCGCGGGCGGTGGGCTCGTCAACCCCTTCCATCTCGAACAACACCTTGCCGGGCTGTACGCGCGCCACGTAGTACTCGACGTTTCCCTTGCCCGAGCCCATGCGGACCTCGAGCGGTTTCTTCGAGATCGGGACGTCGGGAAACACGCGGATCCAGATCTGCCCGCCGCGCTTCACGTAGCGGGCCATGGCGCGGCGCGCCGCTTCGATCTCGCGCGCCGTCATGCGCGCGCGGCTCGTCGCCTTCAGGCCGAACTCGCCGAAGGACACGTTGTTGCCGCGCTGCGCCAGGCCCGGATTACGGCCCTTGAACTGCTTGCGGAACTTGGTGCGCTTGGGCTGAAGCATCGTCAGGCCTGCGCAGGTGTCTCAGGAGCGGCAGGGGCGGCCGGCGCGGCCGGGGCAGCGGCGGCGAGCGGTGCGGCCGGCGGCGCGGCCGGCGGCGCGGCGCCTTCGGCTTCCGCGGCCTGCTGCTGCGCGAGCTCGCGCTTATCGAACACCTCGCCCTTGAATATCCAGACCTTGACGCCGATGACGCCGTAGGTGGTGTTCGCCTCCGAGAGGCCGTAGTCGATGTCGGCGCGGAAGGTGTGCAGCGGGATGCGCCCCTCACGATACCACTCGGTGCGTGCGATCTCCGAGCCGTTGAGCCGGCCCGAGACGCGCACCTTCACCCCGAGGGCGCCGCTGCGCATGGTGCTCATGACCGCGCGCTTCATGGCGCGGCGGAACATGACGCGCTTCTCGATCTGTTGCGCGATGGAATCGGCGACCAGCTGCGAGTCGAGCTCGGGCTTTCTGATCTCGGCGATGTTGAGCCGCACGTCGTTGACGCTCATGCCGAGGAGCGCGGCGGTCTCCTGGCGCAGCTTCTCGATATCCTCGCCCTTCTTGCCGATGACGATGCCGGGCCGCGCGGTCTGGATGGTGATGTTGACCTTCTTGGCGGCGCGCTCGATCAGAATGCGGCTCACCGAGGCCTCGGCGAGCTTCTCCTTGAGGAACTCCCGCACCCTGAAGTCGGTGTGCACGTGCATCGGGAACTGCTTCTTGCCGGCATACCAGCGCGAGGTCCAGTCGCGCACTATCCCGAGTCGGATGCCCAGCGGATTGACCTTCTGACCCATGCGTTAGTCCTTCTTGCCGTCGCTGACGCCGACGGTGATGTGGCTGTTGCGCTTGATGATGCGCGCGCCGCGCCCCTTGGCGCGGGCCTGGAAGCGCTTGAGCTGCGGGGCGGCATCCACGTGGATGAGCGCCACCTTCAGCTCGTCGATGTCGGCGCCGTGGTTGTGCTCGGCGTTGGCGACCGCGGACTCGAGCACCTTGCGCACGATCTGCGCACCCTTCTTCGGCATGTAGCGCAGCGTTGCGATCGCATGGCCGACCGGGCGGCCGCGCACTACGTCCGCGACCAGCCGGCACTTCTGCGGGGAAATGCGCGCGTAACGGAGTTTGGAAATGACCTGCATGAGCTTTAAGCTGCGCCCTCAGGTGGCGGCGGCCTCCACCTTGCGATCGCCCGAGTGCGCCTTGAAGGTGCGGGTCGGGGCGAACTCGCCGAGCTTGTGGCCCACCATGTTCTCGGTGATCAGCACGGGAATGTGCTGGCGGCCGTTGTGGACGGCGATGGTGACGCCCACCATCTCCGGCACTACCACGGAGCGGCGCGACCAGGTCTTGATCGGCTTGCGGTCGTTCTTGGCGGCGGCCACCTGCACCTTCCTGGCGAGGTGCAGGTCGACGAACGGGCCTTTCTTCAGCGAGCGTGGCATACGGGTCTCGATTAGCGGATACGGTTCTTGCGGCGCTGCACGATCATGTTGTCGGTGCGCTTGTTGTGACGGGTCTTCAGTCCCTTCGTGTTCCAGCCCCACGGCGACACGGGGTGCGGATTGCCCTGACCGGACTTGCCTTCCCCGCCACCGTGCGGGTGATCGACCGGGTTCATGGCGAGCCCGCGCACCGTCGGACGCACGCCGCGCCAGCGCTTGGCGCCCGCCTTGCCGTAGCTGCGCAGGTTGTGCTCGTCGTTCCCCACCTCGCCGAACGTGGCGCGGCAGTCGATGTGTACCTTGCGGGTCTCGCCGGACTTCAGGCGCAGGTACGCGTAGATGCCCTCGCGCGCGGTGAAGGACACGGAGCTCCCGGCGCTCCTCGCCAGCTGTCCGCCGCGGCCGGGCTTCATCTCGACGTTGTGGATGATGGAGCCCACCGGAACGTGGCGCAGCGACATCGCGTTGCCCGACTTGATCGGCGCATCCGCCCCCGAGCGCACCTCATCGCCCGTCTTCACGCCCTTGGGCGCCAGGATGTAGCGCCGCTCGCCGTCGGCGTACCTGATGAGCGCGATGTGGCTGGTGCGGTTCGGGTCATACTCGATCCGCTCGACGACGCCGGTGATGCTGTCCTTGTCGCGCTTGAAGTCGATGATGCGGTACTTCTGGCGCATCCCGCCGCCATGATGGCGCGTCGTGATGCGGCCGAAGTGGTTGCGGCCCCCGGTCTTGCTCTGGTGCGCGGTGAGCGGCATGTGCGGGGCGCCCTTGTGCAGGTGCGAGCGGTCGACCTTCACCACCGCGCGGGTGCCGGGAGTTCTGGGCTTGTACTTGATGAGGGCCATGGGCGGCGTCCGATTCCGTCAGACCTTGGCGCGGGCTTCGTAGTCGATCGTCGCACCCGAGGCGAGGCTCACATAGGCCTTCTTCCAGTCCTGGGTGCGGCCCTGGAGGCGGCCGAAGCGCCGCTGCTTGCCCGGCTCGTTGACGACCTGAACTCCCGAGACCTTGACGTCGAACATGAGCTCGACCGCCTTCCTGATGTCGGTCTTGGTCGCATCCCGCCGCACGCGGAAGGTGTACTGGTTGTGGTTCTGCATCGCGAGCGAAGTTTTCTCGGTGACGTGCGGGGCGATCAGAACACTCATCAGCTGCTCGCGGTTCACTGCAGACGCTCCTCGATGAGCTTCACCGCCCCGACGGTCATCAGCACCTTGTCGTAGGCGGCGAGGGAGAGCGGGTTCAGGGCCGGCACTTCGACGACCTCGACGTGCGGCAGGTTGCGCGCGGCGAGCGCGAGCTTCGCGTCGCTCGCCTCGACCACGATCAGCACCGACGGCAGCTCCCAGGCCTTGAGCTGCTGGGCGAGGAGCTTCGTCTTCGGCGCCTCGAGCTTGATGCCGTCGGTGACCAGCAGCCGCTCGGTGCGCGCGAGCTCGGAGAGCATCGAGCGGATCGCGCCGCGATACATCTTGCGATTGACTTTCTGGGTGAAATCGCGCGGCTTGGCCGCGAAGGTCCTGCCGCCGCCGATCCACAACGGCGAGCGGTTGGATCCCGCGCGGGCCTGGCCGGTGCCCTTCTGGGCGTAGGGCTTGCGCCCGCCGCCCGACACCTCGGCGCGGGATTTCTGAGCCTTGGTGCCGGCGCGCCCCGCCGCGCGGTACGCGGTCAGCACCTGGTGCACGAGCGGCTCGTTGAACTTGTGGCCGAAAGCGGCTTCCGACACCTGCAGCGCCCCCGAGCCATTGACCAGCTTCAGCTTCATGGCTTATTTCTTCTCGGCCTTGGCCGCCTCGGCCTTGGGGGCATCCTTGGCCGGCGCTTCCTTCGCCGGTGCGGCCTTCGCCGGCGCGGCCTTCGGCGGTGCGGCCTTCGCGGCCTGCTTCGGCGCCCCGCCCGACTTGGCCGGCGTCGTGATCTTGCGCGTTGCGCGGCGGGCGGCCTTGAGCGACGGACGCACGATCACCTGGCCGCCCGGCGCCCCGGGCACCGCGCCGCGGACGAGAAGCAGGTTTCTTTCCAGGTCCACCTGCACCACGCGCAGGTTCTCGGTCGTGCGGCGCTGGACGCCCATGTGGCCGGACATGCGTCGCCCTTTGAATACTCGTCCCGGCGTCTGACGCTGGCCGATGGAGCCCGGCGCGCGGTGCGACAGCGAGTTGCCGTGGGAGGCGTAGCCGCCCGCGAAGTTGTGACGCTTCATGGTGCCCGCGAAGCCCTTGCCGATGGTCGTCCCCGTGACGTCGACGATCTCGCCCTCCTTGAAGAGGTCGGCCTTGATCTCGGCCCCGGGCGTGAGATCGGTCTTGTCGGCCGCCGTCAGCCGGAACTCGACCAGTGCTCTCCCGGGCGCGACGTTGGCGCGTGCGTAGTGTCCGGCCACCGCCTTGGAATAGAGCTGGGGCCGGCGCGTGCCGTAGGTGACCTGCACCGCGCGATAGCCGTTCTTGTCCTGCGCCTTGACCTGGGTGACGCGGTTCGGCAGGACCTCGATGACCGTCACGGGCACGGTTTCGCCGGCGTCGGTGAAGACGCGCGTCATGCCGGCCTTGCGACCGACCAGTCCGATAGTCATTCCAGGTCCTCTCACGACCGCTCAGCGCCCGAAGCGCCCCGGAACCACTGGCTTCAGGCTAAGTCATTGACACAACAGGAGATTTCGCGCTTCTCGCCCGTGTGGCTGCGCTGATCTCGAGTGGTCTTGGATCGAGGCCCGCAGGCCTCTTCCAACCTCGCCCGATGCCGCCTGTGCGACGTGGCCGCGGGTTAAGCCCCGGGCCCAAAAGGGCGCGCAGTATAGGCGCGGCGGGCCGCGCAAGCAACCGGGAAATGAGGCTGGGCCTGCGGAAATGGCCGCAAGCCATCCATTCGATCGGCCGAACTGGCCCGTCACCTAGCGGGCAAAAGCCACGCCTTTTGCCCGCGGGCCCAACACACCCACTCGGCTGGCCTGCGGAAATGGCCGCAGGCCATTTCCGCCAATGAATCAGTTCAGCTTGATCTGCACGTCGACGCCCGCCGGAAGCTCGAGCTTCATGAGGGCGTCGACTGTCTTGTCGGTCGGGTTCACGATGTCCATGAGGCGCTTGTGGGTGCGCAGCTCGAACTGATCGCGCG
>Ga0209472_1000171_pt1 | contig 38906 bp, 35 predicted proteins | sample GraSoiAngelo_130_FD_185887 | JGI IMG/M metagenome (GOLD analysis project Ga0209472, IMG submission 185887) | Grasslands soil microbial communities from the Angelo Coastal Reserve, California, USA - 14_0929_02_20cm (SPAdes) (version 2) | ecosystem: Environmental > Terrestrial > Soil > Grasslands ... | reverse complement strand
GAGCCGCCCGCGGGCTTTCACTATCTCCCCCGCCGCGCCGCTCGGGCGCGCGCGCCGCGGGCGCAGAGCGGTCGGGACGGTCACCGCGGTCACGTACCTCCCCACGATCCCGCGCAGGGAATGCCATCCGGTCACCGCCGCGACGCTGCATCGCATCGCGCTCGCGCACCGGCGTCGCGTCGGGCCGCCGCCGGGTGACCAGCGCGCCATCGGGGACGCGGAACCTCGGGCCCACGCCGCCCACCGACGGGTTCGTGCCGAGCCGGTCCCTGAAGGTCACCTGGACGCCGGTGCCCGTGCGCACCCGGTTGATGAACAGGTTGCGCGGGCGGTTGGCGAATCCGTAGCGGCCGCCGTAGTAGTACGGCCGATACCCGTACCCGTAAAAGCCGTACCCGAAGCCGAAGCTGTAGGGCCGGTAGAAGATCGGATCGTAGCACAGGAACGGATCGTAAAAGAACGGATCGTAGCAGGTGCTGTAGAGGGCCCCGTAGCGATAGCCGTACGGCCAGCCGTAGCCGAAGCCCACGGCCGCATAATGGGGATAGTACGAGTCGTAGTACGCCCGCGCCGACGTCACCACATAGGTGACGGCGTCGTAGTCGAAGCGCCCCTCGGTGGTCATGCGCTGCACCATGTCGAGGAGCGCCGCTTCTTTGTCGTCTCCTGCCTGGCGCGCGTCGAGCACGCGGTAGTCCCAATGGTCGCCGCGCACGAACTCGTCGAACTTGAACGGCGTGGTGGAGCGGGCTGCGAGCACCAGCCCCGAGCCTTCGCGGTCGTCCACGAAGAACGCTTCACGATCGCCCCGCCCCCGTACTTCGATGGTCTCGTGGCCGCGCACGAAGTCGTCGTTCGACGGGTCGAGCGGGAACAGCACCCGCACGCGCCCCTCGGCGTCGGCGCGGAGCACGAGCACGTAGCCGTCGTCGGCCAACCTCACGTTGACCCGGGCCTTATCGCCGCGCTGGAAATAGTTGTCGTGATTGAGCCAGACTTTGACCGGTGGATCGTCGGTCGTGGAAACGACGAGCGCAAGCATCAGTGGGAGCATCATGGGGCTATCCTCTATATACCTAGCCCAGCTAACGGATCAAGAACCATGCCGGTTCCAGGTGGACCGTCCGCGCCCCGACGCTGTTAACCGCTCCTCGGTTGTGACCCCCCTGGGAGACACGGATTGTCTCCTATCGAGACGCCTCCTTCCCCGCATCCGGCACGAACAAGCTCTGCCCGAAGCGGCGCTTGCCGAACTCACCGATCAAGGCTTGGGCTTCCGGGGACACCATGAAGTCGGCGAACGCGCGGCCACCCGCGACGTTGATGCGCGGGGCGTTCTTCGGATTCAGCTCGAGCACGTGGTAGACGTTGTACAGGCGCGGGTCGCCTTCGACCATCGGGACGAGCTGGAGCTTGTCGCGCCACGCGAGATAGGTCGCGCGATCGGTGATCGTGTAGGCTCGCTTCTGGTCGGCCATCTGCAGTGTCTCGCCCATCCCGTGTCCCGACTCGGTGTACCAATCACCGGCGCCCGGCCGGATACCGGCGACGCGCCACAGCTTCTGCTCGAGCTGGTGGGTCCCCGATTGGTCGCCACGGGAGACGAACGACGCTTCACGCTGCGCGACCCGCGCCAGCGCCGCGATCGGGTCGCTCATGCCGCGCAGGCCCGCTGGATCTCCGGGAGGACCGACGAACAGGAAGTCGTTGTGCATCACGATGCGGCGGCTCACGAAATAGCCGCTATCGACCAGGGCTTGCTCCGCCTCGGGCGCGTGCGACAGCACCACGTCCGCGTCTCCGCGCCGGCCCATCGCGAGCGCCTGGCCGCTGCCCACGGCGATCACCTTGACGCTGTAATGGGTTTGCCGCTCGAACACGGGCAGCAGCGAGTCGAGCAGCCCGGCGTCGCGGGTGGAGGTGGTGGTGGCGAGGATGACGTCGCGGGATTGAGCGGTGGAAGGCGGTGAAAGGCGGTGAAGGGCGGTGAAGGAAAATACGGCAGATAGGACTGCAGTCGTCCTCCACCGCCTTCCACGGCCTTGCACCGCCCTCGACCGCCGCCTCATCTCACCACCTCGCCTGCATCTGGACGATGACCCGGTTGTTGTCCACCGCCGGGCCCTGCTCCTCGAACACCGTGTATTCGAGCTGCAGCTTCAGGTCGTCGCCCGAGAAGAAGTACTGCGCCGCGCCGGTGTAACCCGTGATCCGGTTCGCCCCCACGCGGTCGTCCGGGTCGAACTGCTGCACGCGGCCGACGAGCTGGAGCCGCTTGGGTACCACGCCGTAGGCGCCGAGGGCGTACCAGCCCAGGGTCGTCACATCGGCGAGCGAGCGGCGCCGAGCGAGGAGCTCGCCCCGCACGGCGACCCGGCCCCGCTCGACCCACGCTTCGGCGTCCCAGGTGGTGGTATCGGGCTTCGCGGCGGCGGACACCCCCAGGTAGGCGCCCTTCGCGGCGCGGACGACGGCGCGTCCCACGTAGAGGAATCGCTTGTCCCGGTTCGCGGCGTGGTTCACCCCGTCGCCGTTGAACACCCCGCCCTGGAGCGCCACCACCCCGGCGGTATTCCACTCGAGCTTGACGCCGACGTCGCGGTTGGGCGAGAGCGAGTCGACCGCCATCGACCGCTCCGGCAGCTCAAGCGCCGTGGACGGGCGGAGGAACTCGGCCGACAGCGGGGTCTTCGACTGGCCGATCGTGGCGGTCCAGAAGCGATGCGTGAGGGCGAGGTAGAGATCGGTCGCGGCGACGGTCGCTGCGGTCGCGCCGGTGCCACCACTGCGCAGCTCACCTTGCACCCTGTAGCTCGCCCACGGTGCGAGATTCCCGTGCGCGCCGAGCCGGACGCGCCGCAGGAAGAAGACAGCGGAGTCTCCGATCGACTGGAACCGGGCCTGGACGTAGCCGGTGAGCCTGGGGGTGGTCGTGACCGGTGCCGGCGACTGCGCCAGCGCGGGCGTGGCGAGCGCACCCGCGAGCGCCAGGAGCGAAGGGACAGGCGACGCCATGACGGTCCGCTTGAGTAGATTGAGCGGCGAAAGCTAGCCGCCACGATTCCAATGAGCCAACTCCTCGACGCCATCGCCGGCGTCCCCAACGCCTGTGAGCCGATCCCCTCGATCGTGACGGGAGGCCAGCCCGCACCCGAGCACCTGGCCGCGCTGAAGCGCGCCGGATGCGCCGTGGTGATCGATCTCCGTGAAGCGATGGAGCCGCGCCCGTTCAAGACGCCCGACGCCGTCGTCCAGGCGGGCCTCGAGTACCGCAACATTCCGGTGGGGCACGGCGCCGTGAGCGACGCCACGTTCAGCCGGCTGGTGGACGCCGTGCGCGAGCTGGCCGGCAAGCGGGCGGCCTTCGTGCACTGCAGCAGCGGCAATCGTGTCGGGGCCGGTCTCCTTCCCTATTTCATGCTGGAACAGGGGCTGGAAGAAGACGACGCCGTCGCCCAGGCGATGCGGGTAGGACTGCGGAGCGCCGAGCTGATGGAGCAGGCGCTCGAGTACGTCAGGAGCCGTCAGGGGATCTAGAGTCTATGCCAGTACATCCGCATCTCGGTGATTTTACCGTCTTTAGTCTCGCAAAAGATCGCGCCGCGGGCGTCCACCCAGTCGCCGCTGCGGCGGCGGCGGTAGGTACACCGGAACTCGGTCGCGAACCACGGGCCCGCGATGTACAGCTCGCCGGACTTGAACGTCACGTCGGCCTGGTTCTGCGGGATGTCCTGCCAGTAGGCGCGGATGGCGTCGATGCCGGCGCTCCTGGCGCTGAACGGGGTCTCGAGAAACACGGCATCGGGGGCGAAGACGGAGGTGATCTCATCCACGGCGCCGCGCTCCCACCCGCGGCCAAACGTATCCAGCAGCTCGCGATAGGCGTCGGCCATGGCGCCCAATATACGCGAAATCTGGAACCGCCGGTCGCGACGTATGGTAGACGGGGGAGCCGCGGGGTCGCTCCCTCGGTTCTCTACAGCCTTCTCGTACCGCACACAGGAGGATCAACGATGATCAAGCGCATCCTCGCCACCACAGCCGTATTGGCCTGCTGCGCGCTGCCGCTCGCGGCGCAGGGGCACGCGATGACGGCGGGCGACGAGATGACGATCACCGGTCAGGTGGTCGACTTGAACTGCAACACGACGAACGGCGCGTCCGGCCCGGGCCACAAGGCGTGCGCCCAGGCATGCGCCAAAGCGGGTGTGCCGCTCGGGATACTCGCGAGCGACGGCACCATGTACCTGCCGGTGAGCTCCAAGCCCGGCGATCCGCAGAACTCGAAGCTCATGCAGTTCACGGAGAGCAAGGTCAAGGTGACGGGCATGCATCGCCTGGTCAGCGGCCTGCACACGATCGAGATCAAGACGGTCTCGGCCGCGTCCTGATGCGGCGGGCGACGGGGGGCGGGGCCGCCCTGCTCCTGGCGCTCTTTGCCTGCCGCCCCCCGGCGCCCCGCTTCACCCTCCTGTTTCTTGGCCGCTCGCCCGCCGCATCGCTGGGCGACTTGTCGTGGGCGCCCGATCCCGAGCATGGCCGGCTCGTCGCGTTCGATCGCCAGCTGCGCGTCACCCGCCGGATCTCGAATCCCCGTCTCGCCACGCCGATGGCCGTCACGCCGCTCGGCACGACGGCCCTGCTCGTCACCGAGCGCACCGGCGAAGCCGTGGTGGTCGACACCGCGGGGGGCGGCCGCGTGGTGCGCGAATGGGAGAGCCCGGACGTCGCGTCGCTGTACGCCGCCGGCGGCGGTCGCGTGGTCGCGACTCGTTCGCCGTACTACGTGCCCCAGATCAGCGCGCCCGAGCCCGACACGGCACCCCTGATTCGAATGCTCGATACCCTGGGTCGTCCCACCGGGCGCGGACTCGCCACCATCCGCCGGCCGGCTACGCCCTTGCTCGACTTCGTGGTGAACGCCGGCGCCGTTGCCGTGGGGCCGGATGGGGCGGTGTACTACGCACCGTTGGTGCGCGATGAGATCCGGAAGTACACGCCCGGGGGTCAGGTCGCTTGGACTACGAAACGCGGCCTGTTCCGGGGGGGGAGCGAGCCCGATCCCGAGTTCCTCCCCGCCAAGGGCACCGAGCTGCGGCTCAAGAAGGCGCTCGTAAACGTGGCGCTCGCGCTCGGCCCCGCCCCCGCCGGCCAGCTGTACGCGCTGGGCTCCGACGATTCCGCCGCGACGCGGCTGCGCGTGGACGTGCTCGACCCGGCGACCGGGGCGATCCTCACGACCAGGCACCTCGGTCCTCGCGAGACGGCGGTAGCGGTGGACGCGAGCGGCGCGCTCGCCGTGTTCGACACGGATTCGCTGATCGCCAGGTCCGATGGCGCCGCACCCGCTGCGCGGGAGCCGTTCGCTCCCGTGTTCGCCTTGCCCGACCCGGCCGGCGACACGGTCACGCTGGCCGGGTTCCGAGGCAAGGTGACGCTCGTCAACTTCTGGGCGTCGTGGTGCGACCCCTGCCGCGAGGAGTTTCCGCACATGGCCGAGCTGTACCGCGAATTCGACCGCAAGGACTTCGACATCGCGGCCGTGTCGGACGACGTGGATTCAAGGTCCATGCAGGCGTTCGTGCGCCGCTACCGGCCGCCGTTCCCCATCCTGGTGGGAGGCGGCCGCATGAAGCAGATCTATCACTATCGGGGCCTGCCCTACTCCGTGCTGCTCGACCGGCGGGGTCGGGTGATCGAGCGGATCTTCGGGTTCGGCGGGGCGGACGAGTTCCGGAAATTGCGCGAGACTATTGCAAACGAGGTGCGCGCTCCCTAGCGTTTAGCCGTGCCAGAGCCGACGCCTCCCTCCTCCCGCCTCCCGCATCCCGTTTTGATCGATACCGACCCCGGCATCGACGACATGCTGGCGCTGCTGTTGGCGCTGGCGTCGCCGGAGCTCGACATTCGCGGGGTCTCGGTCTCCTATGGCAACACGGTGGTGGAGAACGCGTTCCGGAACGCCGTCGCGATCCTGCGTCGCGCCGGCAAGCGCACGACGCTCGCCGTGGGCGCCCGGCGCCCGCTCAAGCGGCCGCTCGCGGTGGCCCGCGAGACGCACGGCGAGTCGGGCCTGGGATACGCGGAGCTCGCGCCGGCGGGCGTGATCCTCGATTTCGTGAAGTCGCTGGATCGGCTGCTCGCCGAGCAACCCGATCCCGTCACGCTGGTGACGCTCGGGCCGGCGACGAGCCTCGCGCTCGCGCTACGCCGCGACCCGGAGCTGGTGCGGGCCAAGGTCGCGCGGCACATCGCCATGATCGGCAACGTCGGCGCCAGGGGCAACACGACCCGGTATGCCGAATTCAACGCCTGGTGCGACCCCGAGGCGCTGGACATCGTCCTGCGCGCCGAGCTGCCGACGGAGATGGTGGGCCTCGACGTCACCCGCCAGGTGGTGCTCGCCCAGCACGAGACGACGCGGCTGCAGCACTCCGGGGCGCCGCAGGCGCGCTGGATCAACGATGCGCTCCGCTTCTACATCGAGTTCCATAAGCAGCAGGAGGGGCTGGACGGCTGCATCGTGAACGACGTGCTGCCGATCGCGGCACTCGTGAAGCCCGCGGCGCTCGGCTTCGAGGAGCAGCGGCTGGTGGTGGATCTGGAGGAAGGGGAGCACCGCGGGCACACGCGGATCGATCCGACCGGCCCGCGGGTCAAGGTGGCCACGCGCGTGGACGTGGCGTTGGTGCGTCCCCTCCTGTCGGAGCGCGTGTTCCGCTGGGCGGTGCATCAGACGGCGACGCCCATCGTAGCCCAGGAGGCAGGCGTGTGACGACGATGCCCGGCAAGGTCGCCGTGATCGGCGCGGGCGACATCGGCTGCGGCTGGGCCGCGCTGTGCGCGTCGGCGGGCTGGCCGGTCACCGTGTTCGACGCCAGCGCGCACGGGCTGGAGCGCGCCGCCGCCGAGGTGCCCCGTCGCACCCGCGCGCTCGTGGCGCTGGAGCGCGCGACCCAGGGTATCGTGGAGCGCGGCTTGCTCGAGTTCACGCAGGCGCGCAGCCTGCTGCAGGCCGTTCAGGACGCCGACTGGGTGATCGAGGCGATCCCCGAAGACGCGATCGCCAAACAGAAGCTGTTCGGCTCGATCGAGCAGGTGACGGGTCCCGACACGCTGCTCACCAGCTCGTCGAGCGGCATCCCCCCGGCCGAGATCTTCGCGCGCTGCCGGCGCCAGGACCGCTGCCTGGTGGCACACCCGCTCAACCCACCGGAGCTGATCCCCCTGATCGAAGTCGTGCCGGCGGCGCGGACCAGCGCCGCCGCCGTGGTGCGCGCGCAGGAGTACCTCCGCGCCCTCGGGCGGATGCCGATCCTCCTCAAGAAGCCGATCCCGGGTTATGTCGTGGGACGGATTACCGCCGCGGTGTGGCGACAGTGTATCGATTTGGTCTTGGAGGGGGTGATCGACGTGGACCAGCTCGATCGCGCCGTCTCCCTCGGCCCCGCGCTCGGCTGGGCGGCGGCGGGCCCGCATCTGACGTACCACCTGGCCGCGGGCGACGGGGGCGTCACCCTGTTCCTGCAGGAGCTGCTCGGCAGCTTCGAAAGCTGGTGGGCCCAGCTCGCCACCTGGCAGCGGCTCGAGCCCGAGCAGCAGCGCGCGCTGATCCAGAGCATCGAGCGGGCGTATAAGAGCAACATCGAGCAGCTGCGCGCAGCCCGAGACCGAAGGTTGGGGGCTATCCTGCGGGTGCTTGAGCAAGCAAGAACGGCATAAACTGCATAAAGACGTAGCACAAAGGCGTCACGCGAATTCGTGATACGTCTTTGTGATACGCCTTCGCGCTACGCCTCTGTGCTACGTCTTTTCCTTTATTTCTTTTCTGCTCTGACCATCAAGATCGGAACCGTCGTCTGATGTCGTAATGCTGTCGCGGTGCTGCCCTTGACCACATCCTCCAGCAACCGGTGGCCGTGGGTGGCCATGGCGATCAAGTCGCAGCGCTCCCGCTCGGCGGTGGCAGCGATCTCTTTCGCCGGGTCACCGGCGGCGAGGACGGCATCGACGTCCAGACCCTCCGCCTCGAGCCGGGCGCTGACCTCTTCGAGGTAGGCGCGGTCCTCGCGCATCTCCTCCGACTCGCGCAGGTCGAGTTCCTTGATGTTTCGCGCCACCCACCCGTCCGCCACGTGCACGAGGACGAGGGCCGAGCCCAGGCGTTTGGCCAACCCGCGTACGTGGGCGAGGACGGTCTCGTCGGCGGGGGAGTGCTCGAGCGGGACCAGGATCCTTTGGTACATCACCCGAGCCAGCCGCGGAACGTCTGGGCGAGGAGCCAGACGTTGAGGCCCGCGATCACGACGGCCACGAAGTAGGCCAGCGCCTTGACCCACGTCGAGTTCACGAACTCGCCCATCTTCATGCGGTCGGAGGTGAACCACACGAGCGGAAACACCGCAAACGACAGCTGCAGGCTCAGGATCACCTGGCTCAGGATGAGGAGCTTGGCCGTACCGCTCTCACCGAAGAAGATAGCGGTGAGCGCGGCGGGCACAATCGCGATCAGGCGCGTGAGCAGGCGCCGCAGCCACGGCCGGATCCGGATATTCAGGAAGCCCTCCATCACGATCTGACCCGCGAGCGTTCCCGTGAGCGTCGAGTTCTGCCCCGACGCGAGCAGCGCCAGGGCGAACACGGCGCTCGCCCCCGCGACGCCGAGCAGCGGTGACAGCAGCTGGTATGCCTCCTGGATCTCGGCGACGCCGGTATGGCCGGCGCGATGGAACGTGGCCGCGGCGACGATCAGGATCGCGGCGTTGATGAACAGCGCGAAGCTGAGCGCGACCGTGGAATCGAGAAACGCGTACCTCACGGCCATTCGCTTGCCCGCCGCGGTCTCCTCGTACGCCCTGGTTTGCACCACGGACGAATGCAGGTAGAGGTTGTGCGGCATCACGGTCGCGCCGAGGATGCCTATGGCGATGTACAGCTTGTTGGGATCGGCGAGGACGGAAGGGCTCGGCAGGAAGCCCCCGGCGACGGCCGCCAGGTCGGGACGCGCAATGACGATCTCGAACAGGAAGCAGCCCGCGATGGTCGCGATCAGCGCCACGACGAGTGCCTCGAGCAGCCGGAAGCCCTTGTGCTGCAGGAACAGGACGATCAACACGTCGAGCGCGGTGATCGCGATGCCCCAGGGCACCGGAATCCCGAACAGCAGGTTCAGTCCGATCGCCGAGCCGATCACCTCCGCCAGGTCGCACGCGGCGATCGCCACCTCGCACAGCACCCAGAGGGCGAGCGTGGTCGGCCGGGAGAAGTGGTCGCGGCACGCCTGCGCCAGGTCGCGCCCGGTGACGATGCCGAGCTTCGCAGCGAGCCCCTGCAACAGGATTGCCATGAGATTCGACACGAGGACGACGGAGAGCAGCGCGTACCCGAAGCGTGAGCCGCCCGCGAGATCCGTGGCCCAGTTGCCGGGATCCATGTACCCGACGGCCACCAGGTAGCCCGGGCCCGCAAACGCGAGCGCCTTGCGCCACCACGCGCCCGTGCTGACGGGGACGGTGCGATAGACTTCGGCGAGGCTCGGCGCGAGACGCGGGCGCCGCCACCCCGGCTCGGGGCTGGGGAGAGGAAGATCGGCCCGTGGCGCCGCCATCAGTGACTCCCCCTTCGCCCGCTCACGAGCCGATCTCCTGACACCACAAGAGCCGCGCCAGGTCCCGCCCCACCACGCGGGGGTCTCCGGAGGGCACGAACGCGATGGTCGTCGGGCCGTCGAAGGGCTGGCGCTCGCTCACGGTGAGCAGCACCCCGGGGGTGAGCCCCTGCTCCGCGAAATAGCGCAGGCGCGCCGGATCCTGCGTTCCCACCTGCCGCAGCTCGAGCTTCGTGCCGACGCGCGCGTCGGCGAGCGCGACGAGCTCCGCCTCTTCGATGTCACCGGCCGCCGTGGGAATGGGATCGCCGTGCGGGTCGTATTGGGGCTGTCCCAACGCGCTCGCCATCCGCTCGATCAGGTCGTCCGACACGGCGTGCTCGAGCCGCTCCGCTTCGGCGTGCACACCGCCCCAGTCATAACCCAGATGCTGCGTGAGATAGAGCTCGAGGATCCGGTGCCGGCGGATCATCCGGAGCGCGGCCCGCCGCCCCTGCGGGGTGAGCTGCACGCCGCGGTAGGGCACATGCTCGATCAGCCCTGTTTCCGAGAGCCGTTTGACCATGCCACTCACGGACGGTGACGAGACCTCGAGCATCGCCGCGATGTCGCTCGTCGCCGCGAAGCCGCCCTGGCTCGAGAGATGGTAAATCACCTTGAGGTAGTCTTCGACCGACCGGGTAAGTGGGGGATTGGGGTCGCGTACGGTTGGCTGCATGCCGATTCTCCCTGCCGCGGAGGCAGGTATTGGGTACTGGGTATCAGGTGTTAGGGCAAGGATTTGACTCCTGATACCAGAAACTACTTAGTCTATGCTAATTATGAGATACTGTCAAGCGAATATGTGGATTTTGAGAGGCTATAAACTGTTGCTTATAAGATCGACGAACGGGGTGACAATCCGCTCCGTCATGCCCCAAATCATCTCGCCGTCCACCACATAAGCCGGCAAGACGCGCACGGCGCCGCGCAGCGTCAGGGTCACCTCGCGGCGTACCCCCGGCTCCGAGAGTCGCTCGAGCGGCAGCCAGAAGGCGCGCTGCACCTCGTCGCTCGGCACGAGCGGGGAGCGTCGCGCGAGGGCGAAGACGAAGGGCCGCACCACCACGGGCGGCAGGGCGGGCGTGCGGGGATACAAGTCGTCCAGCACGCCCAGCCGCTCCGCGCCTGACAAGTCCACTCCCGTCTCCTCGCGGGTCTCACGAATCGCGGTCGCTTCGAGGTCCCGGTCGCCGCAGTCGTACCGGCCGCCCGGGAGCGCGATCTGACCGGACCACGGGTCGTCGGCCCGCTCGGCGCGGCGGATGAGCAGGATCTCGAGACCCTGCTCGCCTTCCAGCAGGACGAGGGCGACGGCGGCGGGGCGAGCGTCGGGCGCATCCGCCACCTGGGGGCGATGGTCTCGCAACGCCCGCCGGACCGCTGCGAGGGTGATCACACGAGGTGTTTCGCGAGCCACTGCACAATCGCCGCCACCGCGAGCTCGACCGGCATGTCCCGCACCACGAGGCCCGGCACGCGGACACCCGCGGCGGCGCGAGCCAGCGCGATCGAACCATCGTCGCGCGGCTCGATCAACGCAAAGGTGTCCGCATCCATATCCAACACTCCCCGGCCCAGCGCGTCCAGCACGATCTCAAGGGCTGGCGCTCCTGGCGGCTCGAACGCCACTACGGCGAACCCGGCCCGCGCGAGCCGCTCGGCGAGCCCGGGTTGGGGCACGCCGCACAGGACCACCACTGGACGCTTCCCTGCGGCGCTCGTGACCTCCACGGCCACGGGCGACCCCGCGGTCCCCGTCAGGCGGAACGATCGCTTCGCGGGCGTGGCCAGAGCGCTAACGGTTGCGGAGCGTAATGGCGCCGGTGATCATTGTGCCGGAAATAATACCGTGCGATCGATCGGAAGCCATGTCTCGATGGCGCTCGGGCTCGCGGCCGGGCTCGGGTTCGGTCTCGCCGCCGTCTTGACGCACTCGCCGCTGCTCGTCGCGGTGATACGGTGGCTGCGGCCGCTCGGCACGCTGTTCCTGAACCTGCTGTCGATGGTCGTGATCCCGCTCGTCGCCACCGCCCTGTTCGCCGGCGTCGCGGGGCTCGGCGACCTGCGCCGCGTGGGCCGGCTCGGCATCCGGACGCTCGCGTTCTTCTGGGGCACCACGCTCGCGGCGATCCTGATCGGCCTCGTCGTGGCGGCGCTGCTGCTGCCGCTCGCGCCCATCACTCCCGACCAGCAGGCGGCGCTCCGTCAGGCGGCCGCTGCCGACTCCGGAGCCGTGCGGCAGGCGGCGGGGCAGATCACCACCGGCGCCCGGTTCATCGTGGAGCTCATCCCGTCCAACCCGGTGCGTGCCGCAGTGGACGGGAATCTCCTCCCCCTGATCGTGTTCATCACGATTTTCGCAGTGGCCGCCGCCGCGCTGCCCGACGAGAAACGGCACGCGCTTACCGACCTCGCCGAGGTCGCCACGCAGGCACTGATCGGGATCGTGCGCTGGGTCTTGCGGCTCGCCCCGGTCGGCATTTTCGCCATCGTGGCCGGTGCGGTCGCACAATTCGGCGTCGACCTGATCAAGGCGATGGCGGTGTTCATCGTGGCCGTGATCACCGGGCTCGCCGTGTTGATCGCCGCCGTGTACCTCCCCGTCGTCGCCTTGGTGGCGCGGGTCGGCGCGTGGCGTTATCTGCGCGCGATTCGTGCCTCGCTGCTCATGGCCTTCTCGACCACTTCGTCGCTCGCCACGCTCCCCGTCATGCTCGAAGCGGCGGAGAGCGACCTGCGGATCTCGCGCACGGTGGCGAGCTTCGCCCTCCCGCTGGGGGCGAGCATCGGCCGCTCGGGGAGCGCGCTGTTCCAGGCGGTGGCGGTGCTATTCGTGGCCCGGCTCTACGGCGTCCCGCTCGGGGTCGGAGGCACGTTTCAGGCGGGAGCCGCCGTGTTCCTCGCCTCGCTCACCGTGGCGAGCGTTCCCTCGGCGAGCATCGTGAGCCTCGTGCCGGCGTTCACCGCCACCGGGCTCCCGCTCACCGGCCTGCAGCTGCTGCTCGGACTCGATCGCATTCCCGACATGTTCCGCACCATGACCAACGTGTTCGGAACGCTCACGGCGGCGACGGTCGTGGACGCTGTGGAGTCGAGGACCGAGACGGGACATGCACAAGCTAGACGCACAGACGCACAGGGGAGAATAGGTTGAGTAACGGCAGGTAGACCTGTTACTCCGCCCTGTTCTCCCCTGTGCGTCTGCTGCGTCTGTGCGTCTAGTCTGTTTACACCCCGCACGCCCTGAATACGGGAGGGTGGTCGCCCCGCTGCAACAGATCGTGCAGCATCTCGTGCTCGGCGACCTGACGGTCGTACAACCGGCCCTGCGCCATGTAGATCGTGTGCGGCGCGCGCCACCACCCGTCGCACTGACCCTCGTAGGCGGGACAGGAGTAGCTCGAGCCCGGCACTTGGTACCACTCGACGCGATCGAAGTCACCCCCCAGCCCGGCGCAGCGCTCGATCTCCGTCCACCAGACTCCGTAGACCGCGGGCGGCGTGAGGGGCACGGCACCGGCCGGGGCGAACGCGTCGAGGCAGCCCAGGAGGAGGAGCGGTGTGAGCCACACCAGCCGCACGAGCATGGACGAGCGCTAGAACTCCCCGGCGACCCGGCCGGCCAGGAGCAGTCCTACGGCGACGCTCGCCGCGGCGCTGCCCACGTGGAGCAGGGTCGCCCAGCGCGCACCCCGCGTCGAAGCGAGCCGCACCACGCTCGCGAGCGATACCGACACCACGAGCATCCCGATCATGGTGCCGATCGCAAACGCGACGAAATAGGCGACCTGGGCGACGCGCGTCGGCGCCGCGGCGACCAGCAGCACGAGGATCGCGGCGCTGCCGGCGAGCCCGTGCAGGAGGCCGAACCCCAGCGAGCGGCGCGCATCGCCCTGCGGGTGCGCATGCTCGTGCGCCGTCCCATGGGCGTGGCTATGGAGATGAAGGTGCGAGCCTCCGGCGTGCGAGTGCATGTGCAGATGCCACCGCCCCCGCGCGTAGCGCAGGATGACGCTTCCGCCGAGCCCGATCAGCAGGACGGCGACCAGGAGGTCGGCGGCGGGCCAGAGCCGGTCGGGAAGCCGCAACCCGAACAGGATGATCGCGCCCACGACGGCGCCGACGCTCGCGGTGTGGCCCACCGCCCACGCGAGGCCCAGGCGACAGGCGTCGAGCAGGCGGCCCTGGCGCGTCGCGAGCGTCGAGACCGCCGCGAGGTGGTCGGGCTCGAACGCGTGACGGAGGCCCAGGAGCAGGCCGAGGCCCGCCAGAGCGAGCACGGTGGGAGGGGGAGCGAGAGTCATGGCGGCAAGGAATCTAGTCGATTCTCTTTGACGGATCATGGAACCCGATCTCGACGCCGTCCACGCCCGGTACCCACCTGTAGACGTCCGGGTCTCGGAAATCCTGGAGAAAATCCGCCGCGACTGCCGCGAGCTCGGCCTCGAACGGCGCAACGAGGGGAACGAGCGGCAGGTCGAAGAGTTCATCGCCCGGCTTCGCGTGGAATTCGGAGAACGCGTCGTGATCGAGCGACAGCGCCTGTCCGCGTGGGCGGGCGGATAATCTCGGGAGTCTGAAGAGAGTCAGGATGTAGGGGACAGCACTGGCCACTACTAGACGCACAGACGCACAGCGGTGAACAGGTGGGAGTTGGTAGTTACGCTGCCTACTCAGACTGTTCACCCCGGTGCGTCTGTGCGTCTAGCCGTTGCCTTTCCCACGGTCCTACAACCTTTTAGGTGTCTTTCCTATCCAAGCCGGTACATGGTATTGACCACTCCCGGGGTGGCGACACTGCGCAGAGATCCGGACCAGCGGGCGTTGCGGGACGCGGAAACTGCCGACGCGGCGCTCGCCGCCTCCGGCGACGGCCGGGCCTTCGAGCGGTTGTACCGGACGCACGTGGCGCGCGTGCACAGCCTGGTGCGACGGATGGTCGGGCCGGACCATGCCGACGACATCGCGCAGGACGTGTTCGTCCGCGCGTGGAACAAGCTCGCGACGTTCCGGGGCGACGCGGCGTTCGGGACGTGGCTGCACCGCCTGGCGGTGAACGTCATTCTCGCCCGGCGCACCACGCTCGGCACGGAGCGCGGCCGCTACGACGACTCGGCCGACGTCCTCGATGACGTGGCGGGTCGGCCGGCGGCCCCCGAGTGGTCGATGGATTTCGAGGAGGCCATCGGGCGGCTGCCCGACGGTGCCCGACAGGTGTTCGTGCTGCACGACATCGAGGGGTACCGGCACGACGAGATCGCCGACATGCTGGGGATCGTGCCCGGCACGTCGAAATCGCAGCTGCATCATGCCCGCATGGCGCTGCGCAGGCATCTTGACCGCTGAAAGCAAAGGGGCTGGCGTATGAAGGACCAGTGGACTGATCGACTCTCGCAGTATCTCGACGGCGAGCTCGCGGCGCCCGAGCGGACGACGCTCGAGGCGCACCTCGCCTCGTGCGATGTGTGCCGGACGACGCTCGAGGAGCTGCGGCGCGTGGTGACGAACGCGCGCGCGCTCGACGATCGCCCGCCCGCGGCGGACCTCTGGCCGGCCGTGGCGGCTCGCATCGGGCTGTCGCCGCGAGAGCAGGCCCGGCCGGTGGTGAGGCGGTTTTCCTTCACCGTGCCGCAGCTCGCCGCCGCGTCCGTGGTGCTGGCCCTGCTCTCGGCGGCTGCCGCGTGGCTGATCGTGCGACGCGGCACCGTCCCGACCGCGCCCGTCGCCGTCGCCGAACGCGCTCCGGTGCTCCTCAATGCGTCCGCGTACCCGGGCGATGCGCGGTTCGACGCCCAAGTGGCGGATCTCGAGCGCGCCCTCGCGCGGGGGCGCGGGCGGCTCGATACGGCCACGGTGCGCGTGATCGAGAGGAATCTGAGAATCATCGACCGGGCGATCCGTGGGGCGCAGAGCGCGCTCGCGGCCGACCCCGCGAATTCATATCTGAACCTGCACCTCGCTCAAGAGATGCGGCGCAAACTGGAGCTGCTGCGCCAAGCGGCGACACTCGCCGGCGCGCGGAGCTAGGAGGAGGATAGACCAGCATGCTGACGACCCTGGCGACGCTCGCGGCGCTCGCGCTCACGCAGCAGACCGACACGACCGTCCCGGTGCGCTCGGGCGCCCGCCTCGAGATCAGCAACTACGGGGGGGAGATCGCCGTCAAGACGTGGAACCGCGACGCGGTGCGTGTCGTGGCCGACCACTCCAGTCGGGACCGGGTCCGCGTCGACGCGTCCGATCAGGTCGTCCGCGTGAAGACCGAAACGGGACGGCGCGGGCCCTCGCAGATCGACTACGCCGTCACCGTGCCGGCGTGGATGGCCCTGAACCTCTCCGGGGTCTATACCGACATCAAGGTGGACGGCGCCCAGAACGAGATCACGGCCGAGACGGTGCAGGGCGAGGTCACGGTGCTGGGCGGGTCGGGCAACGTATCGCTCAAGTCCGTTATGGGGGCCGTGACACTCGAGAAGGCGCGCGGCCGTATCGACTTGAGCAGCGTCAACGAAGCGATTCGGGCGACGGAGGTCTCGGGAGACCTCACCGCCGAAACCGTGAACGGCGACATCACGCTCACTCAGATCGAGTCCGCCAACGCCGAGGCCAACACGGTCAACGGCGACATCACCTACGACGGGACGATCAAGGACGGAGGCCGCTATCGATTTGGAACGCATGACGGCGATCTGCGGGTGTCGGTCCCCGAGAAGGCCAACGTCTCGGTCTCCGTTTCGACGTTCAACGGCGAGTTCAACGCCTGCTTCCCCGTGCAGCTGACCGGCAAGACGAGGCACCGCTTCAGCTTCACCATAGGCTCCGGCAGCGCCCGGCTCGAGCTCGAATCGTTCGGCGGCAACATCAAGATTTGCCGTCCGGGGCAGCTGTCCAAGGACAAGGATAGAGCCAAGGACAAGGACGACGACCACGAGGAGAACTGACAATGCGCGTTTCCCTACTCACGCTGCTCACCACCGCGGCCGGCTTGGCTCTGGCACCGCGCGCGGCATCGGCCCAGGGCGAATTCCATTGGAAGGGAAAGATCGCTCAGGGCAAATCGATCGAGATCAAGGGAGTGAACGGCGACGTCCGCGCGGTCGCCGGCCCGGGGGCGGGCGACGTCGAGGTGACCGCCGTGAAGCACGCGCGCCGGAGCGACCCCGACGAAGTGAAAATCGAGGTCGTGCCGCACGAGGACGGCGTCACGATCTGCGCGGTGTACCCGAGCGACGGCCGCCGGGAGAACAGCTGCGACGCAGGCGAGGGCGGTCACATGAACGTGCACGACAACGACGTGACGGTCGACTTCACGGTGCGGGTGCCCGCGGGCGTGCGGTTCGTCGGGAAGACGGTGAACGGCGAGGTCGCGGCGGCCGACCTCTCGAGCGACGTGGAAGCGAACACGGTGAACGGCAGCATCCGGATTTCCACGGCCGGCTACGCCGAGGCGCAGACGGTGAACGGCGAGATCGTGGCTTCGCTCGGTCGCGCCACCTGGAGCGATGCCCTCGAGTTCCGTACCGTGAACGGCGGGATCACCCTCGATCTTCCGGCCGGTCTTTCCACCGAGGTGCGGGCTACCACCGTCAACGGGGACATCCAGACCGACTTCCCGCTGATGGTCACAGGGCGGCTTGGACCCCGGCGCCTGCACGGGACGATCGGGAGCGGGGGGCGACGGCTTGCTCTCGAGACGGTGAACGGGAGCATCAGGTTGAGAAAGGCCAGTTAGAGGCCCGTAAAGGGCCCGTGAAAGGCCGGGGAAGGGGGAAGGGCGAACTACGAACGATTCCCCAGACTGCGGATCAAGCCCATGATGAGACCGATCAGCCGATCACACTCTTGCAGCGCGTCGGCGGTCGGTTTGGCTGGCGACAACGCGAGATCTTGAACCAGTTCGAGATGTGTCCGAAGCTCCGCAGCCGACCCCAGTGCGATTCGTAGGCAACGAACGAACTGCGGCCTCGTCGCCAGGCTGTACCCCTCGGCGATGTTGGCGGGGATCGATGGACCCGCCCTCCGAATCTGGTCCGCGAGGGAATAATGGTGGCTTAGAGGAGGGTCGAGCGTCAGCCGATACGCGGCCCCGGCCAGCCGGCGGCCCACTTTCCAGCATTCCAGGGAGTCGAGTCTCTTCACGACGACGAAGGTAAGGGGAAGCAGGCGGGTTCGGGCATCAATCGCACACGAGCAGTAGCACTGGATTGCATGTCCCCTTCCCCCTTCCCCGGCTCTTTACGGGCCCCTTCCTCCCTTCCCCCTTCCCCGGCCGTTCACGGGCCTCATCCCGGGCTTCCTGACCGCGTGGTTTTGATTGCCGTCGCAATGCCCTGGTACCGACTTGAGGAGGGGTGTGACATAGCGTAGCCGTCTCCGAACCAGGGGTCCCGTGGTGTTGCGGGAACTTCTCGCCCGCACCGAGCAGATCGACGATCTTCGCCACCTCTTTGGGGCGCTCGGTTTCCACGCGGCGTGGGAGCCCGTGCCACCCGGACCCTGGCTCGGTCCGGGGCTGGCGGAAGCGGCGGGCGTAATCCGTGCGGCGCTCGTGGCGCGTCACGAGGCCTTTCGCGTGTTCGCGATCGAGGCCCGCGACCCCGAGCGGGCGGTCCGCGCGGCGGCCCACCGCCTCGCTGCGCAAGCCGAGCGCGGCCTCGCCTGCGCGCTCGGCTCGGGCCCCCGGCGCCTCGTCTGCGCGAGCTGGCGCGCGACCGCGCGCGGGGGTGGGCGGAGCGGAGGCCCGGCGGTCCGCCTCGCCACGATTCCCCTCGAGCGACCGCCCGGCGGCTCGCTCGCCACGCTGGAGCGGTTCAGCCCCCTCGCGGGGGAAACGTCGCTCGCGCTCAGCCTGCGGATCGGCGAAGCGCTCGCGAGCGAAGGGGTCACCCCGCGGTTCTTCCGGGTGTTCCGGGCCACGTTGGAGCGGCTGACAGACCGCCTGGCGGCGCCCCGCAGCCGGGGCGAGCGGCATACGCTCGCGCTCACCGCCCTCACCCGTGTGCTGTTCCTCTACTTCATCCAGGCGAAGGGCTGGCTGGACGGCGACCGGCGCTACCTGATCCACCGCTTCGACGAGAGCCTCGCCACCGGGCGCCACTTCCACCGCCAGGTCTTCGACCCGCTGTGCTTCGGCGCCCTCAACCGCCCGGCGTCGGCCCGCTCCGCCGCGTCGCGCGCACTGGGCCGCCTCCCGTTCCTGAACGGCGGGCTATTCGAGCCCACCGCCCTCGAGCGCCGCGACGGCCCCGCCCGCTGGACCAACGCCGACTGGCGCGACGCGTTCGACGAGCTGTTCGAGCGGTTCCACTTCTCGGCGCGCGAGGAGGACGACGAGAGTGACTGCGTCGCGCCCGACATGCTGGGCCGCGTGTTCGAGGGCGTGATGGACCCCGCCGAGCGGCGCGCGAGCGGCAGCTACTATACGCCCGCAACCTTGGTGCGCGAGATCGTGCGTGCCGGCCTCGCCGCCGTCCTCGTCCACCGCTTCGGCCTCGCCCCCGTGGCCGCGGAGCGCTGGATCTACGACGGCGACCCGCCCCAGGCGCGCCCTGATCTCCGCCAGGTGGCCGTGCTCGACCCCGCGGTCGGCTCGGGGGCGTTCCTCCTCGGCGCACTGGAGGAACTCGCGCACCTGCGCTGCACCACGGGCGAGGGCCCTGCCGCTACGGTGCGCCGCGACGTGGTGGCGCGCTCCCTGTTCGGGGTGGACCTGAAGCTCACGGCTGTGCGACTCGCCGAGCTGCGTCTGTGGCTCGCCCTCGTGGCGGACCTGGACGAATCGAACCTCGCCCGCATCGCTCCGCTACCGAACCTGGACGGGCACGTGCGCCAGGGGGATGCGCTGCTCGACCCGCTCACGCTGGCCCGCGCGCTGGGGGGAGGTGCCGCGGCCACGGTCCCGTCGACCGAGGTCGAGCGGCTCACCGTCGCCCGGCGCACGCTCTTCAGCCTCGCCGGACCGGCCAAGCGGCAGGCGCTGAGCGAGCTCGCCGGTGCCGAGGCAGCGGTGGCGCGACGCTTGTTCGCGGCAGCGGTCGCCGCGCTCGAGCGGCGTGCCGCCGAGCTGGTCGCCGTGGGCAAGGATCGCGACCTGTTCGGACGGCGGCGGGGGCTCCGTCCAGAGGAGCGCGCGCTGCTACGGCGCGTGCGCGCCAGCCGCCGCGAGCTGCGGTCGGCCGCGCGCCGCCTCTCTCGCGAGGGCGGTGCTCCGTTCTTCGCGTTCGAATCGCACTTCGCCGACATTGTGACCCGCGGCGGTTTCGACCTCGTCGCAGGGAACCCGCCGTGGGTCCGTGGCGAGCGGGTGCCAGCCCAGGTGCGGGAGACGCTGGTGACGCGCTATGCCACGTGGCGGCCGGCGCGGGGGCCCGGGTTTGCGCACCTGCCCGACCTGGCGGTCGCGTTCGTCGAGCGTGCGCTCGAGCTCGCGGCTCCAGGTGGGGCGGCGGCACTCCTCGTCCCAGCGAAGCTCGCGTCCAGCGGCTACGCAGAGCTACTCCGGCGGCGGCTCGCCGCAAACACGTGCCTCGAGCGGGTGGCGGCGGTCGATCAGACGGGTGCGTTCGCCGGGGGAGCGGCGGTCTATCCGATGGCGCTCGTGGCTGCGCGGATCGAGCCGACCGGTCGGGAGCGCGTGGCCACGGCCCTAGGGCCCAAGACCGGAGCCCCGGCGATCCCCCAGCGCGCCCTCGCGGCCGACGGTCCGTGGATCCTGGCAGGTGCGGGGGGCGCCACACGGATCGCGTGCCACCTGCGAACCGTCTGTCCGACGGTGGGTGATCGCTGGAGCCCGCGGCTCGGGGTGAAAACCGGGGCGGACGACGTGTTCCTGGTCGCGCAACCGGGACCGGCGACCCGGCCCGTGGTGCGGGGCCGGGACCTGGGGCCGTGGCGGGCGACGCCGCGCGCGCACCTGCTGTGGACTCACGGGCCCGACGGCCGGCCGCTCGCCCGCCTCCCGGCCGAGCTGGCGCGCGCGCTCGACCTGCATCTGGAACGCCTGGGTCGTCGCAGCGACTACCGCAGTGGGCCGGCCTGGCAGCTGTTCCGCATTGCGCTGGCCGACGCCCCATACCGGGTGATCTGGCCCGACCTCGCTCGGCGACTCGCGGCCGTCGTGCCCGCCTCGGGGCTCGTTCCCCTGAACACCGTCTACGGCATCGCGACCCGCGCCGCGGACGACGCGTACGCGCTGGCGGCGCTCTTCAACTCGCGCTGGCTCACCGCGCTCGCGCGGCTCTCCGCCGATCCCGCCCGTGGCGGCTTCCGGCGCTTCAACGCGCGCGTCGTGCGGGAGCTCCCGTTGCCGCCCGCGAACGCGGCGGCGTGGCGCGCGCTCGCGGAGCAGGGCCGCGCGAATGCCTCCGACGACGACGCGATTGCCGACATGTACCAGCTCGAGGCCGCGGACCGCCGTGCGCTGGACGCATCCGCCGCGGATCCTCTCTGAGCACCTCGCACCGCTCCCCGAGCCGCTCGCCTGCTTGCTCACGCCGGGGGCGGTCGGCCCGGCGCCGGCGGTCGCGGCGCTCGGGGCGCGCGCGTTGCTCGACCTCGCGCCGCTCGCGCTCGAGGGCGAGGCGCCGTGGCCGGCGTGGCTCGCCCCGCACCAGGTCCCCGCCGCCGCGCGGCTCGTCGGCATCCTGGCGCGCCACGGCGGCGCCCTGCTCGCCGACGCCGTGGGCCTCGGCAAGTCGTACGTCGCGCTCGCCGTCGCCCTCGCGCTCGGCGAGCCATTCGCGCTGGTCGTACCGGCTGTGCTGGTGGACCAATGGCGCACGCTGCTCGAGGAGCACGGTGTGAAGGCGCCGATCGTGACGCACGAGTCGCTGAGTGCAACCCCCTACCGCCCTCTACCGCCGTCTACCGTCCCCTACCGTCTCTTCATCGTCGACGAAGCCCACCGCTTCCGAAATCCCATCACGAACCGCTACCGCGCGCTCGCCAGGCTCGTGGTCGGTTCGCGCGTCCTTCTCGTCACGGCCACGCCGGTGCACAACCGCATCGCCGACCTGTTCCATTTGTTCCGCCTCTTCCTGCGCGACCACGACCTCACGGCGCTGGGGGTGCCGTCGCTGTGGCGCGCGGCGCGGGGCGACGCCGACCGGCACGCCGTGACGGCCGCCGCCGCGCGCTTGAGCGTATCGCGCTCGCGGGAGCACGTGCAGGCAGGGTACGGCACCGGACCGGTCGTGCTTCCCTTCCCTGAGCGCGCGGCTGGAGAATCGATCCGCGTCGGCACGGCGCCCGACTCGGAACTCCGGCAGCTCGTGACGGGAGTCGCCGGGCTCGAGGCGGGCGCCGAGGCGGCGGCGCTGTTCCGCCTGCTCCTGTTGTCGCAGCTCGCCTCGAGCCTTCCGGCGTTTCGCGCGAGCCTCGCTCGGTACGAAGCGTTCCTCGAGCTGAGTGCCGCGGCCGCGACGCAAGGGCGCGCGCTCGGACGCCCTGACTTCAAGCGGCTATTCCCTGCCGGATCGGAGGACTTGCAGCTCGCGTTCTTCCCGCTGGTCCTTCCTCCCGGCCCCGGCGCCACCACCGAGCGGGACCGGGACAGGGTGCGGCAGCTGCGCGCGCTCGCCACCCCGCGGCAAGACCCCAAGGCAGACGCGCTCGCGCGCGTATTGGACGGCCGCGTGGGAAAGACGATCGTGTTCGTCCAAGCGCGTGCCAGCGTGCATCACCTGGTGCGCCGCCTCCGACGTCACCGGGTCGCGGCTGTGACGGGAGAGCGGGGGTGGTTCGGGAGCGAACCCGCCGCGCGGGAGGAAGTGCTCCGCGCCTTCGCGCCACGAGCGCAGGGCGCTCCCCTTCCCGCCCGCGCGCTCGAGACCGACGTCCTGATCGCCACCGATCTCTTGAGCGAAGGCCTGAATCTCCAGGACGCGGTCCGCGTCATCCACTACGACCTGCCGTGGAGCCCCGCCCGCCTCGCGCAGCGCGTGGGCCGTATCGATCGCGCCGGCTCGCCCCACGAGCGCATCGAGACCGTCACGTTTCTTCCGCCACAGCCGCTCGCCGATGCGCTGGCAATGGAGCGCCGTCTGGTGGCGAAGCGACGGACGCAGTCGCGAGCCGGCGCCGGCCCGCGCGCGTTCGACTGGTGCGATGGGCTGTACGGTCTCGCGGCCCGCGCCGGACCTCCCGCCACGCCCGGGGCCTGCGGGGCGGTCGCGGCGGCCGAGCCCGCAGTCGTGCTCGTCGTGCGCCTCGGGCGTCTGGTGGAGGGCGTGGTGGTGACGGACACGGGCGCGCGGGCCGATCCCGCGCGCGCCACCCGACTGCTCGAGCGGGCGGCCGTGGCGGAGCCGGCCCCATTCGACCGCGCGGTGCTCGAGCGAGCGATCCGACGCGGGGCGCCGCTCGTGCGCAGCCGGCTTGCCGCGCTCGAGGACGCGCGCTGGCGTACCGCCCAGCGGGACCGCCTCAGTCGCCGGCTCATCCCCTGGGTGCTGGCCGCCGCGCGTCGCGCCGCCGCGCGGCGTCGCCACGCCGACCTCGCCCGCCTCGATGGCCTCGTCTCGAGACTCGCGCTCGGGATGACGGCGGGAGAGGAGCTGCTCCTGGAAGACCTGCTGGCCCGTCGCGCACCCCTCTCGGTGCGGGACGTGCTGGCGTGGCACGAGCGCCTGCCGCCGCTCTACACCGGGGCCGAGGCACCGCAGGTCGAATTGGTGGCGGCGATGGTGCTCAGCTGACCGCTCACTCGTGATGAAGCATCAGTTCCTCATAGTCGAGCTCGCGCTGGACGCGGCGCATCACGGCGTCGCTGATGGCGCCGTTGTCGCGTAAGCGGAGCAACTGCTGCCGTTCCGCAGCGAGCAGCTCCCTCGCGAGCCGCACCTGGGCGATGGATTTGGCCTCGATCGGGCTGTCGAGAACCCCATCCGCGTGGCCGTGCAGATGTCGCGTGCGGAGGCGGTACCGATCACGCGTGTGCGACAGCGCGTCCGGGTGCATCCACGACTCCGTCGCGAGCTCCTCCAGCCGCGCGAGCGCAGCCTCGGCCGTTCCGATACGCGCCGCGAGCTCCTCGCGGCGCTCGTCGTCCCCCGTGTCGCGCACGCCCAGCCAGCGCATTAGCGGCGCCAGCGTGAAGCCCTGGCCCAGCAGCGTCACGACGATCACGACGAACGCGATCGCGATGACCACGTCGCGGCCGGGGAACGGCGCACCCGCGGCGGTCATGGTGGGAATGGCGGCAGCCAGCACCAGGGACTCCGCGCCGCGCAGGCCGGCCCAGGAAACGACTGCCGGAAACTGCCATGGCGGGTACGGGTCCCGCTTTCGCACACGCGCACTCAGGAACCGAGGGAGGTAGGTCGCGGGGAACACCCACACGAAGCGCGCGACGATGATCGCCAGGCTCACCAGCACCGCTCCCGACACCAGTTCCCGCGCGAACGGACCGTTCCAGCCCCCGAGAATGGGCCGCAACGCCAGTCCGGTGATGATGAAGATGAGCCCTTCGAGCGCGAACACGACCACATCCCACATACCGACGTTCTGTACGCGCGTGTCCGCCGCCACGAAGCGGGGTCCCACGCGCCCCAAATACAGTCCGGTCGCGACGACCGCCAGGATGCCGGAGACCCCGAGCCGTTCGGCGGGCAGATACGCCGCGTACCCGGTCAAGAGCGAGATGGTGTTCTCCACCTCGGGATCGTGGATGTGGCGGCGCACCGCGGCCAGGAGCCACGCCACGGCCAAGCCCACTGCGACCCCGCCCGCACCCACCACGAGGAACCGGCCCGTCGCCGCGGGGAGCGAGAACGACCCCGTGACCCCAGCGGCGACTGCCATGCGGTACGCGACGATCGCGGCCGCGTCGTTGATCATGCTCTCACCCTCGAGGATGGTCACGAGGCGCCGTGGCAGCGGCAGCCGGCGCACGAACGCGGTCGCGGCCGCCACGTCCGGCGGCGAGACGACGGCGCCCAGGGCGAAGGCCGATGCCCACGGCAATCCCGGGACCGCGAGGTGCGCGACCCCGGCGACGACGACCGTCGCGAACAGGACATGCCCGACGCCCAAGAGGAGGATCGGGCGAAGGTTCGCGCGGGCATCGCGGTACGACGCCAGGAGGGACGCGCGATACAACAGCGGCGGGATGAAGACCAGAAAGACGAGCTGCGGGTCGAACTGCACCGCGGGAAGCCCCGGGAGCAACGCGACCAGCACTCCGCCTGCGAGGAGGACCGCGGGCGTGGGAATGCCGAGCCGACGCGCCACCAGTGCCAGGAAGGCGACGCCGACGAGCAGAGTGAGGACGGTTTGGAAATTGTGCATGACGGTTGCGCCCATCAAAGTTACCTTCCGGCGTGTCCCTCTCCACCTTTCTCTTCGACCTCGACGGCACGCTCATCGACTCCATCGAGCTGATCCTCCGCTCGTACCGCCACACCATGCGCCTGCACCGCGGGCATGAGCCGTCGGACGACGTCTGGATGCAGGGGCTGGGCACGCCGTTGTGGGTGCAGTTCCGCCACTTCACCGAGGACCCCGCCGAGATCGAGGCCATGGTGGCGACGTACCGCGCCTACAATCTCGCGCACCACGACGAGCTGGTGCGTCCCTATGCCGGCGTGGTCGAGGCAGTGCTGGCGCTCCGGGACCGGGGGAAGACCCTCGGCCTCGTCACGAGCAAGATGCGGAGCGGCGCCCTCCGCGGGCTCCGCGTCGCGGGGCTCGAGGACGCCTTCCAGGTGATCGTGGGCGCGGACGAGGTCACCCATCCCAAGCCGCATCCCGAGCCGGTGCTCATGGCACTCGAGCGCCTGGGCGCGCCTGCTTCAGGCGCGGTGTTCGCGGGCGACTCGCGTCACGACATCGAGTGCGGCCGCGCGGCGGGCGTGAAGACCGCCGCCGTCCTGTGGGGACCGTTCGACCGCTCCCACCTCGAGGACCTCGAGCCGGATTACTGGCTGGAACGGCCGGAAGACCTCACTTTACTGGCACCCGACACCTAGCACCCGGCACCTGGAGGTTCTTTGCCCTTTGTCCCATTCGAGCTGGAGCGCTGGCAGAGCACCTGGGAGAACCGGGTGCGTTACAACCTGTCCGAGTCGGGGGTGCACCCGCTCTCGATCCAGGAGTTGCTCGACCTGGCGGGGGCGTCCCCGGCGCCGCTGCTCGACGTCCGGCTCGGCTACAGCCAGTCGAACGGCACCGACCTGCTGCGCGAGCGGATCGCGGCGCTGTACCAAGGGGTCTCGCCGGAGCAGATCTTGGTCACCACCGGCAGCGCCGAGGCGAACTTCGTCGTCTGCTGGCGGCTGGTCGAGCCCGGCGACCAGGTCGCCGTGATGCTCCCGAACTACCTCCAGACCTGGGGGCTCGCCCAGAACTTCGGCGCCGTGGTGCGCGGCTTCGCGCTGCGCGCCGAGGCGGAGTGGGAGCCCTCACCGGAGGACGTGCGGCGCGCCATCGCGCCGGGCACGAAGCTGGTCGTCGTCACCAATCCACATAATCCGACGGGGCACGTGCTCTCGCAGGAAATGCGACAGGCCATCGTGGCTCGCGCGGCGGAGGTCGGTGCATGGCTGCTCGCGGATGAGGTCTACCAGGGAGCGGAGCGTGACGGCACGACGACGCCGTCGTTCTGGGGCAGCTATGAGCGCGTGATCGTCGTGAACGGCCTCTCGAAGGCGTACGGCCTGCCGGGTCTGCGGATCGGCTGGGTGCTCGCGCCGCCGGGCTTCGCGGGAGAGGCGTGGGCGCGGCACGACTACACCACGATCGGGCCGGCCGGGGCGAGCGACCATCTCGCCGCCGTGGCGCTCGAGCCGCGGGTGCGGGAGAAGGTGCTGGCGCGCACGCGCGGCATCCTCCGCGCCAACTATCCGGTGATCGAACAGTGGTTGAAGCGGTTCGGCGATGCGTTCAGCTGGCACCCGCCGCAGGCGGGGGCGATCTGTCTCGTGCGCTACCGCCAGGCGATCAGCGCCCTCGACCTGGTGGAGAAGATGCGGGCCGAGCACGACGTGCTGCTCGTGCCGGGCGACCACTTCGAGCTGCCGAACCACATCCGCTTCGGTTTCGGGGAGGAGCTGCACCACTTCCGGGAAGCGCTCGCCGAGACCGAGCGGGGTCTGAAGCGCGTGTTCGCCGATTGAGATGCGGGTCGTCCCGCTCGAGGCGTTCCGGGACAAGATCCCCTTCGCCGTGGCGATCGCCGCCGTCGAACAGGGCTTCCGCGCGCTCGGGCGCGGCGAGGCCGCGCTGCCCGACCCGATGGTGCTGGAGCTGCGCGAGCAGCAGGCCGAAGTGCACGTGAAGGGAGCGCACCTCGCGGGCGCGCGGCACATCGTCCTCAAGGTGGCGACCGGATTCTATCGCAACCGCGCCCGCGGCCTCCCCTCGGGCGACGGCATGTTCCTGCTGCTCGATGCGGACACCGGGGTCCCCGCCGTGCTGCTCGAGGAGCACGGCTACCTCACCGACTTCCGCACGGCGGCGGCGGTGGCGCTCACGCTCAAGTACCTGGCACCCAAGGACGCGCACGACGCGCTGCTCGTGGGCGCGGGCGCGCTCGCCCGGCTCACCGCCCGGGCCATGGTCGCGCAGCTGCCGCTCGCCAGGCTCACCCTGTGGAATCGCACCCGCGAGCGCGCCGAGGGACTCGCCAGGGAGCTGGCGCAGGTGGTCGACACGCGCATCGCCCCGGCGCTCGAGTCCGCGGTCCGTGACCACCGAGTGATCGTCACGGCGACGGCCAGCACGACGCCGCTCGTGATGGCCTCGTGGGTGGGGCCCGGCACACACATCACCTCCGTCGGGACCGGCAGCCCGGAGAAGATCGAGCTCGAGCCGGCCTTGCTCCGGCGGGCCGACAAGCTCGTCGTCGACCGTGTATTCCAGACCGAGCGCTACGGCAACCTGCACCACGCCATGGCGGCCGGAATCGTCACGCGCGACAAGGTCTACGCGGAGCTCGGCGACCTCGCCGCCGGCCGGCTCCCCGGACGAGAAAACGCCAGCGAGATTACCGTCGCGGACTTGACCGGCGTGGGCGTGCAGGATGCCGCGATCGCGCAGGCGGTCGTCGAGGTCCTCGGGCTATGAGTCATCCGTCGACCGTCATCTGTCGTCCGTGGGACCGAGAGCAGGGGAAGACACGGATGACGGATGACTGAAGACGGATGACGTTCTAGATCAGCGCACGCAAGACTAGATACGCGACGCCGGCGATCCCCGCCGCCGCCGGGATCGTGAGCATCCACGCCCACACGATGCGTCCGGCCAGACCCCACCGTACCGCCGAGAGGCGATGCGCGGCGCCCACGCCCGAAATCGCGCCGGTGATCGTGTGAGTCGTGCTGACGGGAATACCGAAATGCGAGGCGATGAACAGTGTGATGGCGCCGCTCGTTTCGGCGCAGAATCCGCCGAACGGCGTGAGCTTCGTGAGCCGCTGTCCCATCGTCTTGACGATGCGCCAGCCGCCGGACATGGTGCCGAGCCCCATGGCCCCGCCGCAGGCGATGATGACCCACGCCGGCACCACGCCCGCGTCCGTCAGATGCAACGCCGGCACCGGGAAGTCGGTGAGGACCTGCCGCTCGGCGACCAGCAACCCGACGATGATCCCCATCGTCTTCTGTGCGTCGTTGGAGCCGTGGCCCAAAGAATACGCGGCCGCCGAGCCCAGCTGCAGCACCCGGAAGACCCGATCCACCCTGCGCGGTAAGGAGCGGCGCAGCGCCCACGACAGCGCGACCGTGAGCACCAAGGCGAGGGTCAGACCCATCACCGGCGCGACGACGATGAAGGCCAGGGTGGAGATCCATTTGCCGGGGAAGAGCAGTGCGGCGAAGCCCGCCTTCGCCACGGCGGCCCCGCCATAGCCGCCGATGAGCGCATGGGAGGACGACGTCGGCAACCCGAGCCACCATGTGATGAGGTCCCACACGATCGCCCCGAGGAGCCCGGCCAAGATCACGGTCGCGTCGACCACCGCGAGATCCACGAGCCCTTTCCCCATCGTCTTCGCGACCGCCGTCCCGAAGATAAAGACGGCGATGAAATTGAACGCCGCCGCCCAGACGACCGCCGCGGACGGCGACAGGACCCGGGTCGAAACGACCGTGGCAATGGAGTTTGCCGCGTCGTGAAAACCGTTAATGAAATCGAAGGCGAGCGCGACCAACACGATCGCGAGGACGAACCAGACGGTGCTCGTCATCACGCGTGCTTGAGCGTGATGGACTCCAGCACGTTGGCGACGTCTTCGCCCTGGTCGAGGGTCATTTCGAGATTGTCGTAGATCTCCTTCCACTTGATGACCTCGAGGGCGTCCCGCTCGGTCTCGAACATCTGGCCGAGGGCATCCTGGTAGATCGCGTCACCCTCTTCTTCCAGCTTCTTCGCCTCGATTGAGCACTTCATCACGTCGTCGCCTTTCTTGAGGCGACCGACGCCCTCGGCGAGCACGCCGACCATCCGCTGAATCACCTCCGTGAGCTGCTTCACGCCCTCCGGCGCGGGACCCAGGTGGAAGATCTGGGAGCGGCGAGCGGTGCCGTCGATCGCGTCCATCACGTCGTCCAGATCGGAGGCGAGCTGATGGATGTCTTCGCGATCGAGCGGCGTGATGAATGTGCGATCGAGCCGGTTCACCACTTCGTGCGTGACCTGGTCGGCCTCGTGCTCCAATCGCTTGATCGCCTCGACGTGGGCGATGCGGCGCTCGGGGGGCGCGTCGAACAGCTCGCGCAGATGCTCGGCCGCGACCGTGTTGCGCTGGGCGACCGCGACGAACAGGTCGAAGAACTCTTCTTCACGGGGCAAGAGGCGCACGGTCGTCCTCGCGTGTTGGGGTTGTCGAGCGCCGGAGAAGATAGCGGCCTTCCGCGGGAGCCACTAGCTTACGTCGCCAATGGCCGCGACCCAGCAGCCGCAGACCGACTTCGTCAAGGCGATCTCCCGGCTCGACGCCACCGCCCTCGTCGTCGGATCGATGATCGGCTCGGGGATCTTCATCGTCTCGGCGGAGATCCTCCGAGAAGTCCAGGCCCCGGGCCTGCTGCTCGTGGTCTGGGCGGCGTCGGGCATCGTCACCCTGATGGGCGCGCTCACCTATGGCGAGCTGGCGGCGATGTTCCCCCGCGCCGGGGGACAGTACGTGTACCTGCGCGAAGGTATCTCCCCGCTGTTCGGCTACCTGTACGGGTGGACCCTGTTCGTCGTGATCCAGACCGGCACCATCGCCGCCGTCGCGGTCGCGTTCGGGCGGTTCACGAGCGTCTTCTGGCCCGGCCTCTCACCAGACGTGTTCTTCGGGTTCACGATGCACTTCCCGAGACCGATCGGGGACATCGCCGTCGGCCTCTCGCCGCAGCGCATCCTCGCCGTCCTGTCCGTCGCCCTGCTCACCTGGATCAACGTTCGCGGCGTGCGCACGGCGGCCTTGATCCAGACGTCGCTCACCGCGATCAAAACCGGCGCGCTCGCGCTGCTGATCCTGCTCGGCGTCACCATCGGCCGGAACGCCGAGGCGCTGGCCGCCAACTTCGGCGGCAACTTCTGGGCAACAGGCGGCGCGGCGGTCGGTCTGGGGACGATCGGCGCCGCCATGGTCGGCTCGCTGTTCTCGATGGACGCGTGGAACAACGTCGGATTCGCGGGAAGCGAGCTCAAGAACGCCCAGCGCGACCTCCCGCTGGCCATGGGGGCGGGCGTGCTGATCGTGACCGTCCTCTACGTGCTCGCCAACGTCGCCTACCTGAACGTCCTGCCCGCAGCCGCGATCGCGACCGCGCCGCAGGACCGGGTCGGCACGGCCGCGCTCCAGGCCATCCTGGGAGAACCCGGCTTGAAGCTCATGGCCGCGGCGATCATGATCTCGACGTTCGGCTGCAACAACGGCCTCATCCTGTCGGGAGCGCGGGTGTACTACGCGATGGCGCGCGACGACCTGTTCTTCAAATCCGCCGGCGTGCTGCACCCGGAATACAAGACGCCGGCAGTCGCCCTCGTCGTCCAAGCCGTGTGGACGAGTCTCCTTTGCCTTTCCGGGACGTACACGCAGCTGTTGAACTTCGTCATCTTCGCAGCGCTGGTCTTCTACGGGCTGACCGCCGTCGGGTTGTTCGCCCTGCGCCGCAAACGCCCGGCGGCAGACCGCCCGGTGCGGGCGCCCGGCTATCCCTGGCTCCCGGCGCTGTACGTGATCGCCACGGCCGTAATCGCCGTCGACCTCCTGGTGCAGGATGCCACCCGGACCTACAGCTTTCTCGGACTGGGCCTCGTGTTGATCGGTGTGCCGGTGTACTTCGGCTGGAGGGCCATGGTGCGGCGCGCCTGAACGGCCCCCTTGCCGGTCTTCTGGAGGGGTGTGATATTGAGCTTCGGACCCGAACAAATACCGAAGCCACCATGGCTCTCTCGACGCCCCACCCTTCCCCCACCCCTCATCCACCGTCGCAGACGTCGTCCTGCCCCGATTGCGGTGGCGGGCTGGTGCGCCAATCGGGTTGCCTGGTGTGCGTGCAGTGCGGTTGGGCGAGGTGCGGGTAGTGAAGCACGACGCCACGACGCCACGACGCTACGACGGACAGTCAACGCCGGGACCGCGGCAACTCGCGCTACCCCTTGCCGTCGTGACGTCGTCACGTCGTTGCGTCGCCCTTCCGATTCTCGACGAGCGTCTTCGCGGCACCAAGTTCGTCTCGCTCGAAGCGAAGTCCGTCCTCAACTCGCCGCTGCAGACCGGCGTCGATTTCTGGTCGCTCAACCCCTACATCGGGTGCGAATTCGGCTGCACGTATTGTTATGCGCGCTACGCGCATCGCTATGCGGTGGAGCGAGCCCACGACGCGGGGCGGCTCTCCGACGAGGAGTTTGTGGAGTTCCGCGGACCGCACGGCTGGGAGGCGTTCGAGCAGCGTGTGTTCGTGAAGCACCAGCTGCTGGGCGCCCTGGAAGGCGATTTGCGCCGCTACTGGCGGTCCCTCGGTCCGACTGCCCGCCCGGCCACCCCCATCGTCATCGGCACCGCGACCGATCCGTACCAGCCGGCCGAGCGGCGGTTCCGGCTCACGCGAGGGATTCTCGAGCGGCTGGCGCGCTGCGAAGGGTTGAACATCGGCATCATCACCAAGAGCCCGCTCATCGCGCGCGACACCGACGTGCTGCTGCGCCTTCAGGAGCGCAGCGATCTCGAGGTCCACATCTCCCTCACCACGGTGGACGTGGCGCTGATCCGGCAGGTCGAGGCGCGCTCCCCGATACCGGCGGTACGGCTCCGGGCGCTCAAGCGACTCGCCGACGCGGGCGTACGTGTGGGCTTGATCGTCGCGCCGGTCCTTCCGGGGATCACCGATGACCTACCCCATCTGGAAGCGCTCTTCCAGGCGGCACGGGAGGCCGGCGCCAGGTTCGTGCATGCCGGTCCGCTGCGTCTCTACTCCGCGGTGCGGGACCGCTTCCTCCCGATGCTCGAAGAGCAGTTCCCCCACCTCGTCGCGCGCTACCGGCGCGCGTACGAGGGCCGGAGCGGGGCGCCGCGCGACTATGCGCGCGCACTGGCCGCGCGCATCCAGAAGCTGCAAGCGCGATTCGGATTTCCGGTGAAGGAGGGGATGGCCGATCGCTGCGGGCGACGGCTGGCACCGGCGCAGCAAGAGCTCGGATTGTGACGGCTCAGGCGACTTCGCTCGCCGCTTTGCCCCGGCGCGGCTGGTAATGCCGCACCAGATCCTGTACCCAGCGAGGGGGGGAGAGCCGACGCGCCTCGTACGAGTCGACGAGCAGCCCGGCGAGAGCCCGTCCCAAGTCGAGCGTGTGCTCGGGGGAGAGGTCAACCGACAGCTCGTTCAGCAGGCGGACGAACTGACCCACGTTCGGCGGTCGCGTGACCTTGCCCTGAGCGGCGAGCCAGCGCTCTAACCTGATTCGGGTGAGGCTGCGGGGAAGCGCTCCGATCAGAAAGCCGCGCAGCCCGTTGGGGCTCATGCCCACTTCACGGGCGACGCGCCGCAGCGAGGAACGCGCCGCCTCGCGCGCAAGTCCGTCCCGCAGCAATGGCACCGGGAGGGTGGGAACGGCCGAGCCAGCGGTCACGTGACGCCCGGGGACGGGGCGCGCTAACGCGCCCGCTTCCGCCCGTAGTAGGCGATCAGCTGTCGGACCCAGCCCGGGACTTTTCCTTGCTTTGCGCGGTACGCGTCTCGTAACAGGTCCGCAATGCCGCGGCCCAGCACGACGCCGTCGTGCGAGCCAACCCCGGTGCTCAGCGCCTCTACCAGGCGGACGATTTCCGCGGCCTTGGGAGACGCGGTCCGCTTGCCACGCTTAGTCGCCACGTCAGCACGCTTCGAAGAGGAACTGCACAAACTTCACAAGAAGATGTAGCGCATGCGCACCGGGGTCGCAAGGCCCCTGGGAACTCACCTAAGCGACTTCGCTGGCCGCTTTGCCCCGGCGCACCCGGTAATGCCGGAGCAATTCCTGCACCCAGCGAGGTGGGGACAGCCGGCGCGCCTCGTACGCGGCGGCGAGCAGCCCCGCGATGTCGCCTGCGAGTGCCGCCGTCTGCTGGGTGGAGAGGTCGCCCGCCAGCTCATTCAGCAACCGCACGAGCTGACCGACGTTGGGGGGCCGGCTGACGCGCTGTCGCGCGGCGAGCCAGCGCTCGAGCTTGACGCGGGTGGCGCTGCGGGGCACCGAGCCGTTGAGGAAGTTCCGCAGACCGTTGGGACTGATGGAGATCTCGGTTGCGGCGCGCCGCAAGGACAACCGGGCGGCCTCCCGCCCGACGGCGTCACGCAGTACGGGAACCGGCAGCGTGGGAACGCCCCGGCTGCTAGCGCTCACGGGAGCCGTGCACTTTGTGCGGTATTGCAGGCCTTACACGGGAAATAGCCTAGCTCGAGTCGGGAAAGCTCGCAAGCGTGCCGACGCTCCCCCCCCTCTCTGCCATCATCTCCACGAGCGCCCGGATGGTCCCCGGCGCGTTGCCCTCGAGCCGGTTGTTCACGAGGATCAGCGCCTCCAAATGGCGCCGCATGACCTCGGCGACCAGGCGCCGCAGATCGTGTCGCACCTCCGGCTGGGGATCGCGGATGCGGTCGTAGGGCTCGAACAGCCTTACCGCGTCGGCGTACGCCCGCCCGGGGCGGAGCAGCGCGCGCGCCACGGTGAAGCCGGCGGGGAACGCCCACGGCAGCTCGAGCTGCTCGCCGATCGCCGGCATTTCGTTCCACGAATTGAACACATGGGCCACCCCGTGCCGCGCCAGCACCGCACCGTGGGCGTCGGTCAAGAGCTCCCGGTTCCGCAGCTCCACCGCGTAGCGGAAGTCGCGGGGCAGTCGCCGCAGGAAGCCGTCGAGCTCCTCCGCCCACCTGGCCGCCTCGGGGAGATCATGCCCTCGCATCGCCTGAAACTCGAACACGAAGGCGCCGGCATGGTCCGAGAACGCCCGCGCGTACGGCCCGAGCACTGCCTCCTTGAAAAGATCAGCGTTCAAGAAGTCGGGGTTCCGCTGACCCGCGAGGTTGCCCCAGCGCGGGTCCTGCGTGAAGCGCCGCGCCGTGATCCGATCCCACACCTTGCTCACGCACGGAAAGCCGGGGGGCAACGCCCGCGCGTACGCCGTGAGCACCTCTTCTGACGGCGGCTCGTAGAACGCGCTGTCGATCCCCACCGTGCGGAACAAGGGATAGCGCACGTACTCCTCGAGCCGACGGGCCGGCTGGGCGCTGCGATAGGGCCGATGATAGACCTCGCCCGCCCAGCCGTCGTACGTCCACGTGGAGGTACCGAACCGAATGGACGGCGGGATGTGTTGGGCGAGCGAGATCAGGGCGGCGGGCGGTGCAGGCAGCGCGGCGACATCGTCGAAGAGATTCGGCTGATCACGCCTGGACATTAGAAGTTGAAATATATCAATAGCTTACCATCGAAGTAACGGGCCTTGCGATGTCCTTGATCTTCGGGATATATTCGGGTCCCATTTACTACCCGACAATGCCAAAAACTCCCCACCTGACGAGCGAGTCCGCGGCTTGCTGTTGGATGCCGCTGTTCGCGTTGCGCTCCGAACTGGCGCGGCGGCCCGAACTCGCGTCCCACCCCGTGGCGCTCGTCGCACCCGACACCGCTCGCACCCCTCGGGTGTGGCAGGTCGTGCCGCTCGCCCGGCACGCCGGGGTGAAGCCGGGAATGACGGTCAGCCAGGCGATCGGACTCTGTCCCGCGCTCAAGCTGTGCGAGCCCGACCCGGTGCATTACGACGAGCAGTTCGAGCAGCTCATCGCTGCACTTGCCGTGGTAAGCCCCGTCGTGGAGCCGGTGGAGTTGGGGCGGGTGTTCGTGGGCACCGACGGATTGGAAGGGCTGTACGGAGGGCCGGAGGAGATCGTCGAGGCGATCAAACGCGGAACGCGGAAGTGGGAACGCGGAACAGGCGAGCGATCTTCCAGCCCCTGTTCCGCGTTCCGCGTTCCGCGTTTCGCGTTTCGGGTGGGCTGGGGCCGCGGGAAATTCGTTTCCTGGGTGGCCGCGACCCGCGCAAAACCCGGAGCTGCGGTCATAGTGCCGGTGGGAGGGGAGGCGAAGTTTCTCGCTTCCCAGCCGCTCGCCGTGCTCCCGCTCGACCCCGACACACATCGCCGGCTGCAGCAGCTCGGCGTCAAGACGCTGGGCGCGCTCGTCGCGCTTCCGGAGGAAGCCGTCGTGTCGCAATTCGGTGGCCCGGGCCGGCGGCTGTGGCGGCTCGCGGCGGGACTCGTGTCGGAGCCGGTGGTGGGACGGGTCGTGCCCGAGCCGATCGTGGCCGCTCTCACGTTTTTCACCCCGGTCGGCGAGCGGGACCTGCTCGCCCACGCACTGGACAAGCTCGTCGACCGCGCGCTCGGAGATCCGCGTCGCAGCGGCTGGCGCGTGCAGGTCGTCCGGGTGCGCGCCGAGCTCGAGCACGGCGCCTCCTGGCTCGTCACCGCGACCCTCAAAGACCCATCCGCGACGCGGGAGCACATCGCGGCACCGCTCAAGACGCAGCTCGAGCGGTCGCCGCCCGTCGGTGCGGTCGAGCGGCTCGTCGTCGAGTTTACCGCCTTCGCTCCCGGCACCGCCGAGCTGCAGCTGTTCGCGCATGATGCGAGCGCCGCGGCTCGCGCCGGGCGACGGCGTGCGCTCCAAGGCGCCGCCCGGGAGATCGCGCTCCGAATCAGACGGCCGATGCTGTATCACGTCATCGAGGTGCAGCCATGGTCCCGCCTTCCCGAGCGGCGGTACGCGCTGATCGACTATGAACCGTGAACAAACGCGGAAGTTGGAGCGCGGAACGCGGAACAATGCGGACAGGCTTCGGGCGCTCAACGTTCAGCAGCAGGTGAAGGTCGATCTGGATGACGGTGGAGTGCCGGTAGTCGTGACACGGGAAACGGGAGATGGGAAACGTGTTGAGTCGATCGGTGAGACGTGGCGGATCGATGATGAATGGTGGCGATTGCCTATTGTGCGGCGATATGTGGAAGTGATTCTCGAAGGTGGCGGGCGGGTTGTGTTGTTCGAAGATCTGTCGACGGGCGAGTGGTGGATCCAGAAGCCCGCCTGAACGTTCCGCGTTCCGACTTCCGCGTTCCAACTTCCATGTACGTCGAGCTCCACTGCCACTCCGCTTTCTCGTTCCTCGACGGCGCCTCGCTCCCCGAGCAGCTCGCGCTCACCGCGTCGCAGCTCGGCTACCCCGCGCTCGCGCTCACCGACCACAACGGCCTGTACGGCTCGATGGCGTTCGCGCAAGAAGCGAAACAGCTCGGCATCCAGGCGATCACCGGCGCGGAGCTGACCCTACTCGACGGCTCTCACGTGACGATTCTCGCGGAGACGCCTGAGGGGTACGCGAACCTCTGCCGGTTGATTACGGAGGCTCATCTCGGTCGTGAAGACCGGCGCGACCCGCGGCTCGATTTCGCCTCGCTCGAAGCCCGGCACGCAGGGCTCATCGTGCTGTCGGGATGCCGCAACGGGCTGCTCCCTCAGGTGCTGCGGCGCGACGGCCCGGCCGCTGTCCGTCGCGTCGCCGAGCGGTGTCGTGCGGTGTTCGGGAAGGACAACTTTGTCGTCGAGCTGCAGCGCAATTATGTACGGGGCGATCTGGCCCTGACCCGGGCGCTGAAAGCCCTCGCGGACGACGCGCAGCTGGGCGTCGTGGCGTCGGGCAACGTGCATTATCACGCCCGCCCGCGTCACCGTCTGCACGACGTGCTGGTGGCGATCCGGCACCGCACCACGCTCGACGGCTCGCACGACGTGCGGCATGCGAACAGCGAGTTCTTCCTGCGCCCGCACGAAGAGGTCGAGGCGCTGTTTCGTGACTGTCCGAATGCTGTCGCTAATACTCTAGCCCTGGCGGAGCGCTGCCGGGGGTTCGATCTCACGCGGGATCTGGGATATCGGTTTCCCGATTTCAACGGCGCCGAGCGCGCCCCCGCCCCGCGAGCGCTCGCCGAGCTGTGCCGGGCGAGACTGGAAGAGCGCTACCCTCCGGATTCCCCCCACCGCGACGCCGCGGAGCGGCGGCTCGCCGAGGAGCTGCGGCTGGTCGAGCACCATGCGCTCTCGGGGTTCTTTCTCGTCTATCACGACCTGTTCGACCTGGCCCGGGAAGTCGCCGTCGACGTGCGGCGCGGCTCGCGGCGGGCGCAGGGCGGCCTGCTCCCCGGTCGCGGTCGCGGCTCATCGGTCTCCTCCGTCGTGTGCTACCTGCTCGGCCTCTCGCACATCGACCCGGTCGCGACCCGGCTGTTCATCGGGCGGTTCCTGAGCGAGACCCTCGCCTCGGTGCCGGACATCGACCTCGATTTCCCGCGCGAGATCCGCGAGGAGCTGATCCGGCGGGTGTACAAGCGGTACGGCGACGAGCACGTCGGGCTCGTCTGCTCGTTCCCCACCTATCGCCTGCGCTCGACGGTGCGGGAGATCGGCAAGGCTCTCGATCTGCCGCCGGGCGAGATCGAGCAGGTCGCGAAACTGGCGGACCGGCGATCCGGCGGACTGGCGGACGAATTGGACCAGCTTCCCGGATTCGCGGGGCGACGGAGCGCGCCGCTCTGGAAAGAGCTGTGCGAGCTCGCCGAGGAGATCGCGGGGCTGCCGCGGCACATTTCCCAGCACGTGGGCGGGATGGTCATCTCGAGCCGGCCGCTCGTGGAGATCGTGCCGCTCGAGCGCGCCGCCATGGAAGACCGGGTGGTATGCCAGTGGGACAAGGATGCCTGCGACGACGCACGCTTCATCAAGATCGACTTCCTGGCGCTCGGCATGCTGTCGCTCGTGGAAGAGTGTGTCGAGCGGATCGCCGTGCACCAGGGAGCGCCACCCGACCTCTCGCGCATCGACTTCGAGGACCCCGCGGTGTACGACCGCATCTGCCGGGGCGACACGGTTGGACTGTTCCAGATCGAGAGCCGGGCGCAGATCCAGATGATCCGTCGCACCCGACCCACCAACCTCGAAGACCTGGCGGTCGAGGTCGCGATCGTGCGGCCCGGCCCGATCGTGGGAGGAGCGGTGAACCCGTACGTGCGACGCCGCGAGGAGCAGCGCCGCGCCCGGGCCGCCGGTCGCGCCTACGAGCCGCCGCTCGAGCATCCCCTGCTCAAGGAAGCGCTCGACGAAACGCTCGGCGTGATCCTCTATCAGGACCAGGTGCTGCAGGTGTGCCAGGCGCTCGCCGGATTCACGGCGGGCCAGGCCGAGGCCTTGCGGCGGGCGATGAGCCGGCGGCGCAGCCGCGAGTTGATGGCGGGGTTCTGGGAGGAGTTCAAGGAGGGCGCGGCGGCGCGCGGCGTCCCCGAGCAGACAGCAGAGCGCGTGTTCACACAGGTGATCGCGTTCTCGGAGTTCGGTTTCCCCAAGTCGCACGCCGCGGCGTTCGGCCTGCTCGCCTACCAGTCGGCGTGGCTCAGGCATTATCACCCGGCCGAGTACTATTGCGCCCTCTTCAACAACCAGCCGATGGGGTTCTACTCGCTCGACGCGCTGGGACGCGATGCCCAGCGGAACGGCGTCGAGATCCGGCTGCCGGATGTGAATCTGAGTGACGTATGGAGCACGATAGAGCGGGAAAGGGGAAACGGGAAACGGGAAACGGGAGGCGTTCGGATCGGGCTTGGGTTCGTGCGCGACTGGAGCGAGGAGACGGCGACGGCGGTCGTGATCGAGCGCGAGCGGCGCGGGCCGTACGCGAGTATCGGCGACTTCGTGCGCCGGGCGCCGCCCAAGCTCAAGCGCACCGCGATCGAGCATCTCG